>Ga0325403_1002380_pt1 | contig 16574 bp, 7 predicted proteins | sample PopdelMetagenome_19_FD_205665 | JGI IMG/M metagenome (GOLD analysis project Ga0325403, IMG submission 205665) | Populus deltoides microbial communities from Bellville, Georgia, United States - Xylem-PdKOR-R4 | ecosystem: Host-associated > Plants > Phyllosphere > Stem > Wood/Secondary xylem...
CTTGTTAAACCAATCCATGTCCTCCCTCCACAAACACAAAAAAAACTTCCCAAAACTCATAATCACTTGGAAACAAAAAAATCTTTTTGAGCTCAAATATGGTTTTTTAGGCGATTTCAGGTTAAAAAAACACTTAATCTTAACTCTCCTCGTCATATAAAATCATTTTTTACAAACATCGTCTATTTTAGCGGTGAAAATCATCTCCAACGAAACTTTTTCTCTATATGCAGGAATCCAACGACCCATGCTCTCTCTCCTCCACCAAAAATAGACTTAAAAAGAGGAAAATAAAGTTTGGTATCAAAATTAGATCAATTACCTAATATCTAAAAAAGATAGGGGACTAAAATAAACTTTTCAAATAAATTTCAAAGTCGCCACCTATTTTATCCACTCTTTTCACTTAAGTACTCTATATTTTAATTTAGCCCTCCCTCTAAAAAAAATACAATTGGGTGCTAATTTAGGTGCAATATGACTCAATTATGCAAACAAGAAAAATTTAAGAACCAAATTGAATTTTTTAAAAAATCACTATAGAAATCCACAATAATACGTGAGAGGATGAACAGTAAAATAAGTATAGTAAAACCTCTATCTCTTTTATTTTATATTGTAATTAAATTGAAGTTTTTTAAATATTTTTTTATGATTTTAAAAACTATTTTTTAATACTTTTTAATGGTTTTAAAGAACTTCTATATTTTGCTCAACTATAGAGGAAAAGATTGTTTGATTAACAAAATAGCCTCTTTTTTTTTATCAAGTCCAATATATAATTACATTTCAAACCTGGATTTCATTGAAAATAAAATAATATGTTTTTTATTTACATATATCTAATTTTCATTTATTTTACATACAAAAATCTTTAAATTTAACATCAAGTAATATCAAGAATAAAAAAACATTTTTTAATATTTTTTAAATACTTTTACAAAAAAACACCATACATTACAAAACTCAACTCAAATACAAAGTGGGGAACCCACCTCTACAAACAGCTAATTGAAGTCCTTCCCTTCTTTTCCTTCAATTTTGGTTTTATCTTCGAGAAGATATTGTACCTTTTTGTTGAAGTTAATGGTTATATAGCATGGCTACTCACAATTGTCCACGTGTGCATAAGCACATCCCACTCATCCAATCCAACACGAGGGGATCCAAGACGTCTTGTATTTGTCTCTTGAATTTTACACAAGGTAATGAATTTCCATTTTGCATGTAGAGGAAAATTGGGAATGGTTCAAGAAAAAAGAAAGGAGAAACAGTTAATAGTTTTCTTTAAAAATCTAACACTGCGAAATTGTGCAATACTCTTGCTCCTCCAAAGTTCCAAAACGACTCATGATTTGCTCTAATAACAAAATACTCGATACATCAACAAGGGACATGGCATAATTATCAAATCATACAAGCCAAGCTTATTAAACAACAGAAGAAAGCAAATATTTGAAATCTCGGCAAAAATTGTATTATTGTTTTAGAACCACTCTTCCGAAAAGCATTGTGCTATGGGTGACAAAGCCTGCATACTTTTTACACATAAACTAGTCGTGCATATAAGTATTGATAACCTCCATCCTCCATTCTTCATTATTTGCTGGGAGCTTGCTTCATTCTACACTGTTTGTTCATGCTTATTGCTGAAGCTTATAGTTCCTATGCGGAGTATGGAATGCTCGAGGCCATTCTTTGGCATAGCCAGGGCCTTTCTGGATCCGGGTCAATGAAACAATGCATCAGAAATTGATCTGCCTCTTCATCTATCAGTTCTCTTGACCATGTCACTCGTTTTGATGGGCAACTACCTGGCCCAAAGCACCTGCAATTTCAACTAAAGCAGTCACATAATGCAAAAACATGTCTTCCTATTAACTAGCACCATACACTGGAAGAAGTAAACAGAAAGAAGCAGGTCATTAAAGGGTTTTTTATTTTTTATTTTTTGGGACAGAGATCTAGCATGAGAATAAAATTAATAATTACAAGATGGCAATTCTTCCTTCAAGAATAGTAAAAGTTCATCAAATATCAGGCAGAGCCAAAGGTTATTTGTCAATCTTAGGCTTCCTTGAGAACATCCGCATATGGTTCATTAGATGAAAATTTTATTTAACATTATTTGTCAAATCTCAAATTAATAGCAATCTGCCAAAGTCAAACGATGCGTGATGATTTAAACCAAAATACCTGTACTCATAAAAGCAAGCACTTCTCTCATTTTCTGCTTTACCCCAGTTGTTCCATCCTACATGTCTGATACAATGATCCATGTATGTGTATGCAAAGACCACTCTTCCAAAGGGTCCCCATGGACGTCCAAGGTACATATATGAAGTCCCTCCATTACCAGTAATCACGCATCTGCATGAAAGTGATAACTAATTACAGCAGCACAAACCATCACAAGAGAGAATACCAAAAGAACCAAGATATGTTCTCCTAGCCAGACATAACCCTACAAGAATAATGTATTAAAGGTGATGGTATTGATATAAGCAAATTGTCCCAGCAAGGTTTCAGTAGGCAAAAGTTACAGGGACTATTATCTCATATAAGATGACAGCTATATAGTAATAAAACCAAGTTTCTGAGACACAAGGTCATATGACATGGGCTGAAAATCAAATATTCTGAGTGAATGAAGAAAGTGATGAAAAATCAGAGGACTCTGATTTTGCATCTCACACATGTACACACACACACACACACACACACACACACACACGTGTGTGTGTGTGTGTACACATATGTATATAACCGTTTTCCATCTTTAATCAGAAATAACAGATTAAATAACTGTACAATTCTACTTCAGCAATGAATCACATAATTTATGACTTCAAGCCCAATATTTGGAATGAACGCGGGATATCAAAAACAAAGGAAAGTCTCCTAAATAAACATTGACAATGTCATTAACCTGGACTTGTAGAAACACCAGATATAAATAGTGAATGTTACATAACTATAGATTTACTTGGAGAAACATACCAAAACCATGACTGCTAACTGCATAATACAATAAAACCAGGTAACTTCTACCTTACATGCTGCAATACTACTTAGGAATAAACTACAAGGTCAACTTAATATAAAACGAAGAACAAACATGAAATGTTTGGCAGGAAAAAAAAAGAAATGTAATGGGAGAAAAATGAGCACAGATTCCTTTTTCCACTACATTACATTGCATTGCATTGCATCCAACCAGATTGAAAAAGGTATTGACATGGTTGTTGGAAGTAGTACTAGAAGAATGACAAGTAACTTTCTTTTTGGAAGACAAAACCTACATTGGAAATCTGACAATTAATAACTATAGGTACCTGGTTGTTCTAAAAGATGTCAAAATGAGGAGGTTTTAAAGTCCGGACTCTTCAAAATTGTCCTCCAAAGGATATTTAAAAATGTCCTCAAGAGGCTCCTTGTACAATTCTGTAAACATACAGAAATCAACAATTTAATTTCCAACTAATCTATTTGGAGTCCACTCTATAAGTCTAGGATCATGATTCATCTCTGGATTAGACGCAAATTTCCTATGTTTATCAACATCATGCTATATAAATCTCAATAACTATAGGGATAAAGACTGCAGCTCGATGCCAATAATGCACCAAAACTACTCTCTTTGGGTTAGGGAGCAGATATGAAAACTGTAAAGACCTGTACAGAGTTTTTGTAATTGATAGAGTTTAAAATGCCAGCACATTTTCATCACATAGAAATTCATGTTGATTCATATTGAAAAAGCTATCAGACAGCTTACAAACATTATTGAGTCAGTACAACACTGTCCAACTTCTCCAGAAAAAAGATGCTAACATTGCAAAAACCTTGACTGAGAACTTAATGGGAGGCAGGAACAATTGAAAATAAAGGTGAAAGCCAATAAAAACACACCTCAAAAAGACATAACCAGTTGACTCCTGAGAAGATTTTCTGCTTTGAGCAGTTATAAAACCTGCTGACTTGCAGTGAATATGACAATGTTCCAAGAGAGCAGTGCTGTTCCCAAAGATAAAGTCCACACTTCCTTCAATGTAGCAATCTTTCAAATACTGCTTCCCATAATGCAAATAGAGAGTATCCTACAATAAGAAAATACATGAGCAGGTGCTTTTGGGTTTGTGTACATACGATACATCCTCCTATAGTTCAGAAACCCAATAATACACTTGCAGGATACCAAAGCATACACACTGGCTCAATTATTGACTCACAAATTATTAGCCTTAGCCATCAGAATCCTAGAGAATCAATAGAACAGTGAGCTCATCCATTTTATTATCTACTTCCCACTTATAGGAACACACCCATTCTTAAATGTTTCAAACCAATTCATGATGTTTTCCAATTACAACATAGCTCGAATAACATGCCCGCAATTTATCAATGACTAGTAAATATGTGCACAAGTAATTTTGATTAACGAGGTAGTATTATAATTGGCATTCCCCTCTCATTAAGTTTTCAAATGAAGTGCAGTTTACCAATAGAGATAATTATCCAATGTCACTGTATTTACCATCCTATAAAATTTACATGTTTGGAGGGTAAATGAAATTCTTAATAATCTATGTTGTATATAAACATGAATGATGAAGTAAATGATCCATGAAACACACCAAATGCGACAGTTAATATACCTGCCACCCAAGGAACCGGCAATTATAGAATGCGCACCGATCAGCAGTCACCCTAATTGCCACAGCTTGGCCTGAACCCTGGATACAAGTATATAAAAAACGCAGATCAATAGCTTCAAATCATTTATTAAACAATTCAAAATGTTTCACTTTCAACAACATAGAAAACACCTTAAATCATACTTTTTGACACAACCAATGGCTAAAAGAAAAGAATTCTAAAGTACCATATTCACACCCAATGCTCATACAATTTAAACTTCAATTTCAAAATATGAACAGAATAAAAAAAATCATTTTTTCAACGAAACAAATGAATAATGAACAAAAATCAAAATTACACATCACACCAATGAATTTGTCACAACCTAACTCAGCTAAGGATGGAGGAGGGTTTGCAGGAGATGACCGTTGGAAAATTTAAAAGCAAAGGGAACGTTGTGTGAAACAATGCGTCTCATTTAATCACCTGTGCACACCGTTTCAATCACTTCCCACGCTGCATTTTGATTAAGCTGTTTTGCTATCTCAGTCTATGTAGCCAAGAGTGGCCAATAAGGAAATCAGAGCAATTCCCTCTAGAAGAAATGGATGTTGTATTTAGTTTGGTAATGTAACAGATTGAGTAATCATCATGATGAATGAATTACAATGAGGAGGTTGTTATGAGAGTTGCTCATCACGCCTACTGTTCCTTAAGAAATACATCCATTAGCTAACTTTCTATTCCCACATTCCAGTATTCCTGTTATTCACCTCTGGCTTCTTTTTTTGTGGGAACTTTACAAAATCGAATTCGTAACAGAATTTACCATACTTACTAGTATAAAAACAAAAATTCCCAACACCTCAAACACAATAAGAACCCAAAAATCTTCTTCTATCACAAGAAGCCACCACAAAATTGACAACAAAAAAGGAAGCGACCTTGTTAAGCACAAAGATTAGTTCACATTACCTCAGGAGAAGAGTTTTCAAAAGTGATATTCTCAGCAATAAAATCCTCTCCTTCCACTATCACAGTCCCACACCCAAACGTCCCAGTTCCAATGACCCTCGAAGCCTGCAGCCCAAAATCCCAACATCAAGTACCTCCAAACACACGTGTCAAAAACCCAGATGAGCAAGCTAGAAATCACAGAAAATAGGCGCACCTGGTGATGATCAATTTTGGCAGAAGTGTTGTTCCAAGTCAAGATAGTGTCTTCAGGTCTTAAACCCGCAAGAGTTATGAGATTCTTGGTCTTCGGCACGTACACGGGCTGCCTGTAAACCCCAGGTGGCACACGAATCACAGTTCTACACGTGTTGCAGAGTGGCACCGCATCTACTGCTTCCTGCACCGTCGTAAAGTCTCCACTCCCGTCTTGTGCCACCGTCACCACTCGACTAGCCATTTATTAATCCTATAGAAGTCTCTTTCTGTACGTGAAATGGCGATGAGATCGATTTGAGGAAAGGACAAGAATTAATAGAATATTGGGATTTGTTCGTTTTTTTAGTACTTTTTTAGTTTTAGTTTTTAATGTCAGATCCTTGGCCTCCACAAAGCAGTGGGTCGGATTTAAAAAAAAAAAAACTGTAAATAAAAAAAAATAAAGACATTATTAACGTATTTATTGGGAGAAAAAAAATCACTCATTAACCGTGTAAACATAGAACCGAATAAAGTACGATCTTGAGAAGTAATACACCTCCGTATATAAATATTAAAAATATTATTGAGGTTGAAATGAAGCTTTTAAATTTTAGGGTTTAAATTATAAGGTAAATGAAATTGGTAATGAATTTCAATAAATACTAGAAAAAATTAAAATAAATGTGTTTTGAAGGGTGGGATGAAATGCAACAATAATTTTTAAAGAAATTTTTTTCATCTCACAGATCAAACTCTTTCAAAAGACAAATCACCACTTTCATTCAAAAACCAAGAGAAACATTTTACCAATATTGGGATAGGTATTGAGACTTGCTTAATACTTGCCCTTATCATGGTTTTGAAATATGAAGATTGGTTTCACATTTTTATGAAGGGTTAACACCTAGAGATAGGCAAATGGTGGAATTGATGTGCAATGGAACTTTTGAAGATAAAAACCCTAATGAAGCAATGGAGTACCTAGACTTGCTAGCTGAAAATGCTTAAAATTGGGATACTACAGGCACTTATGAGGCACCAAGTAAAACTCAACATCATACATTTAGTGGAGGAATGTACAACCTTAGGGAAGATCATGACCTCTAAGCCAAATTTGCATCTTTAGCTAGAAAAGTCGAGGCACTAGCATTGAAAAAGAGTGGTTAATTAAAATATGTTCAAGAAATTATATGTCAAATCTGTGAAACCAATAAACACTTAACAAATGATTGTCCAACTTTGTCTTCTTTTAGGGAATGCCTCCATGAACAAGCGCATGCTTTAAACAGTTTCCAAAGGCTCAATCATAACCCATACTCACAAACATACAACCTTGGTTGGAGAAATCACCTAAATTTCAGTTGGAAGAGTGATAACAATAATGCACAAACTTCACAACCACCGTTTCAAGCACGCCATAATTTTCAAAATTTTTATGGATATGCACCTCCTTATGCTCTACCTCCTAGAAGAAATCTTGAGGAAACATTGCATGCATTCATTAAAAAGCAAGAGACAATCAACACTCAACTTGCTCAAAGCATGACAGATTTTAAAGATACTCTTGCAAAACTCACATCTACTCTTAGTTTTCAAGAGAAATGTAAGTTTTCATCTCAACCACAACAAAATCCAAAGGGGCAATACATTGCAAATGCAAGTAGTTCTGGAAGCCAACAGATGAATCAACTCAAATCAGTCATCACTCTTCACAGTGGTAATATTATTGAAAAACCCATTCTTAAACCTTGTAAGAAAGATGATGAGTTAATCTCTAAGGGTAAAGAAGGGGTTGAATCTGAACATTGCAAAGAAAAGACTGATTCCCCGCAAGTACTTCCATTTCCTCATGCCATGACCAAACAAAGGAAAGTCAATCACAATTCTGAAATCCTTGAAACTTTCAAACAGGTAAGGATCAATATACTTTTGTTGGATGCTATTAAACAGGTACTTGCAAATTGTTTCAATGCTTTAATTACTAGGGACTAGTAATAAGCTGGTTGGGGGGTGTGATTAGTGTTTAAAAGTGCATTTTTATCAAGGTTTTATATCATTATTTTGCACTTGAAGTATCAATAACTCCTTAACTAAAACATGTTTTATAATAACAAGTCTGATACTATAAGATACATTTAATTTATGGTAAATGTTCATCTTAAATGCAGGCATATCACATAAATCAAAGGATTGATTGATGAGTTTTACTACTGAAATTGAGAAGACAAAGAGAGGGTTAAGCTTAGAAAAGAGATGTCGTTTCAGTCCAAACTGGAACACTGTTCAGTCATGGGGTCATATCTAGAGCTGTAGATCTTGGATTTCAATATGGTTTATATGGCTAGAAAGCTAAGACATAGGCCTAAAACATTCATGAGGAGTCCAAGACTCAATTCTGCTGTTTGGAAGTCCAAATCTTAGTAACAACGGAGAAATCGGAATTTGTCCTGTAGCCTAGACAATGTTCAGTGTTCAGCCCATATCTCGAGTTATAGAAGTCCAAATGCACCGATTGTTTGTTTGTTGGAAAGATGAGACAATTTTCTAGAACTTTCATGGGACAATCTGTTTAAAATTTGACGTTAGCAATGACGTTTTGTTCAGACAAGAAGATAAGGATCGTCACCAAGTCAAGATGTGGCCACCCACTCAACAATTAGTCATCAAATCAATAGTTCTGAATTTTGGCCTATAAAAAGAGGTATTTTCTATGCATTTAGGAATCTTGGTTTTCAGATCATAATCATGTTCTTGCTCTCTTTCCTTGTATTTTTTTAATGCTTAAGTTTTGTTTATATTAATCTCTTGTTTATGCTTTTCATTTCATTTCCTTTACTTAGTTAACTTATATCTTATTTATGTTCTTATCTTGTTTATTTATGTTTCTCTCTTTCATTATGTTTAGCTAAGTTTATTATGTCAAAGTGAAAAGGTTACACTAATGGTGTAAGAATAAGTATAGTATAAACTCAACATGGACTTTAATGTTTGATACTAACATGTTTTGTATTTGTTATCTTGTTCACTTTTAATACTTTGCTTGTTAAATGGTTAATCTAGATTTATGTTGTATAACCCTTGGTACAATAAATACTTGGCACTTTCATAACCCAACCGTATGGTATAACCGACATTTGTGCTATGAAAGGAACTTGATTTGTTGTCAACATAAGTTATAATCATGAATACCTGACAACATTTACAAGTATTAGTATTATTCGAATAAGATAACTAATGGAATCATGTTAACAATTTATAATCCGATTGGAACTTCCTTTGTGTGTGGTTTCCAGTTGAGTAATAAAAAGAGTTTATACTATACTTGTTTGAAATACCATTAGTAGATCCTCTAACTTTGACAATTATTTTATCATTGTTTAATCCTTATATTAATATCAGATCTCAAAGCTCTCTTCAACTCCTTTTCTGTTATTATCTATTTCTTTATTTGTAGTTTATACAATTAACCTCCCTATGGTTCGACCCCGGTCTTGCCGGGTTATTTATTACTTTGACACTCCTACACTTGGGAGAAGACATCAACTCTTTGATCGTGTCATATACCTTGGCTTAAAATCTGTAACCTTTGATACAACTCTTTGTAGGCAAAAATCTCTTTCTCATAATGGATTTCATCTCATCTCAAGTTTTAACTTGCCTCTCAGGATTCCTCTTGTGGCATAGTCAGTAAAAGAAATCACAACAAACTTGAATTTCTTGAGCTTTGGATAATTATGACACTAAAAAACCCACTTCATTTTCTTCTCCCATTCTAAATAAGCTTTCAGATAATTCTTCCCCTTAAAAATTGGTATTTTAGCTTAATTGTACCAAAATCTCCACCAAACTCATCAGTATAGTCATAGTACCTATAATTACCCCTCTATTCCAAATTATCATCATATATATCCCTTATATATAGACGATTCTGCTATTATCCAAGCCATCTCATGTTTATATTATCAGTCATAAACTCATCCATATCGTTACTAACTCGTCTAATAACCCTCATAATATTAAATTAGTTTATTTTAAACCCCACCATGATCATTAGTTGGTTGCTTCTCCAATTTATCCAACTTATCTCCAAATGCTTTAATTTATTGAGCTCATGATAATTATGGCACTAAAAAACCCATTCCATCTTCTTCTCACACTTTAAATAAGCTTTTGGATCATTCTTCCCTTTAAAATATGGTCATAATACCTGTAAATATCCTTTTGATTGAAATTATCATCATATATATCCCTTCCATACAGACGATTTTGCTGTCATCCAAGTCGTTCCCCATAGCCCACAGACACATTATCAAAATCAACATCACTCATGTCTGTATCATCAACCACAAACTCATCCATATCGGTGTTAACTTGTCTAACAACACTCCTAAAATTAAATTCTATTTGCTCAGACCTATTTTAAACCCCACCATGATCATTAGCAGGTTGCTTCTCTAATCTATCCAACCTATCTCTAAATTTATTGGCCATACAATCCATATGTTGTCTCAAACATCTTCAAATTTGAAAAATCAATTAGTTGACAAAAAATATAAATTCCTCATTCACTCCCTCACATGTTTATACTCCTCTTGTATTTTACTAAAGGATTCATACTAATTTGTAAGATACTTTATGACAAGATAAAGACATACTAGAATTAATTAACGATATGGGAAACTAAGATTAACACAAAAAATACCTCTAAACTATAAAAATAATCTGACCAAAACTAGAAACAAGTAGAAAAACCCAAAACTACCTAAATTTTTTTAATCGAACTGATTGAACCATTTTTGAACTAAATTGATTTGAATATTTTTTTTTATCTTAACTGATGTGGATTAGTTCACGAACCTCAAAGACCCATCACATGTTCCAAATAGGCCAATCACAATGTCCAAAGCAAAGACATTAAAATAAGCAGTTAATGGGTTGGATGTACAAATTTCAGCCAATGCTAAACTTTGGGATACTTTAGAGCATCAAGAGGAGGCCTTGGTATATTTAATCCTTATGCAAGAGGGGTCTAATCCATTATTTGGGCCATTAAGTTTCGATAACAAGTTTGCCAATTTTGTATTAGTTTTGGCCAGCCTTGTTTTGCGATGTTTCCATGTGTTTTGTGGATTCCTAACTAGTTTTAGATTTCCTATTATGTGTGAGAAAATTAATTATTTACTTTAAATATTAGGATTTATTATTTTTATTTTATATCCTTGTTAGGTGAGGAGAAAACATTGTAAAAGAAATAAAGGAATCCAAGCTAACTTAGGAAACATATGTGTCAACAAAGTTTCCTTGTTATGCAAGAAGAGTACTTCAGCAACTTAATTGTGTTTTCTATTATTGGAAGGATATCAAGAGTTAACAAAGAAGAGCATTAAAGGCAGCATCATTTTCCTTAAAAAAAAAAGGTAAATACAAGGCTGAGATTAGAATCCTATTATAACTTGAAAACCAAAAGGGCAACAACTTCTCTTTTAGTTCCTAGGATTATTGGGCAGCATTATAGGTTATAAATAAGTCTTGTATTAGACTTGCAATATTTTCTTTTCTTTTATTCTCATGGTAGAACAAGCACTAAACTTATTTAATACTTTATTTTCAACTAGGATCCAAGGCTTGTTTGGATAAGGGTTTGTGCTTACTAATAAAGGTTCTGAGTAAGTTTTTATAAGTGGGTTAATTCAGCCCACGAGGGTAGATCCATTAGGGTTGGTTTCTCTAGACTATTTAAATACATGTAAGCCTAAATTTTGGTATTTGTTTTATCAGTAATACTTTTGAACTTTTTAGTTTGATGTGTGAGAAATATTCTTGCATTTTTTGGTTCTTAAATGAGCTAAATCTAACTTATCAAAGATTAACTGGCTTCATGGCTTCATTCGACTTCATTCTAATAGTGTTAGTGCTTTGAGATAGATTTTTATTGCGTCACACTTCTATTATACCTCTTTTAGCTATCTTGGATCATATCTTAATCTTGATTGTGAATTATATGACCACGTGATCATGAGGATTGAGTCACCAATGCAATAACAAAATTTTTCTGGACAGTAGGTTATTATTTTATCAAGAAACCCTAATTAACACAAACTCTAGAGCTAGATGCGAAGAAAAATAACAACAAAAACAAAGACTTAAATTTTAGGAAAAACTGAAACAAAAACAAGGAAAATAAAAGGATATAACCTGATGTTGGAGCCTAGCTTTAATGCCAACTAATGTGGATCTTTTAGTCATATGGTCAAGCAACCCCCAACAAAGTTGAAATACAACCCGAAAAGCTAAAAATCAGGTTTGATAGAACCCTAACCTAGATGTAACCATATACCTAAGAATCAAAGGTAGTAGAATAAACTTGAACCCAGAGACAATCATGTACCTAAGAACCTAAAGTATACGAATGATGTCATGATGCTTAATAATCTTTGATAAGCCACATATTCAATCTTTTTCCCTATAAAAAAATGATGTTTTACCACAAACAATCAAAAGGAAGAAACTCACGTTTATTATCAGTAAGCTGCTAAAATTTACAGCTTTAAAAACATTATATAGTATCCTCTAAATAACTCTAATGAACCCTTTTTAGGTTGCAAGATAATTGGCCTAAACTAGGAATCAACTAGCATATGTAAAAAATGAAATAAACTCCTAAACAATGTCCAATGACCCAGAACAAATTTAAATTAAAAAATAATTAATCAACATCAAATAAATAAAATAGAATAATAAAAATAGAGTATTTATGCTAGAATTCCTCCATGTAGTTAAAATCTCCAAGCTCTCATGAGTGGTGTTTTGGCCAAAACTTATAATATAGAAATTCAACTAGGAAACTTTATTTTGATTGCTAGAATTTTCTTCCTTATATTGCCTCTTTTTAGTCTTCTTAGTGTGTTAGGAATACCTGTAAAATAAAGAAAAGAAATCCAAGAGAAAGATTCCCTTAGATGCTACCACATCAAGTCTATGTGGGACTTGAAATCATTGCAAAGTATGGACTCCAATTCTTCAATGAATCCAAGCGACATTAGGAACCCTTATAGCCCAAGCCCATTCATAATTTTAAGGAATAAATAATCCTCATTTAATCTCTATTTTCTATCCAAAATTAACCCATTACATGTCTAGACTGATTGGGCCGAAAATAGCTAAGAAAGAACACTTTGTCGATAAATCTGCCAAAGTAGTAACATCAATTTCAAATAATATAAATAATATGTTTTTGAACTCTTATTGAATGAAATTTTACCACAATATATTTTCATGTGTCTAATATCTCCTTGTAAAATCTCAACTTGATCCAATATATGGTTTGAAAGATATGTCTGATCTCACAAAACAGGTCAGTAGGCATTTCAAGGCAAAATTCAGACCTAACTTGGTTTGTATCATGATGTACCCTGAATGGCTTGCTAATGTGGTATAGTGAAAAGCTTAGTAGAAAGTAGTGAATGTGTGTGGACTTCATTGACCTCAATAAGGCATACCCTAAACATAGTTTTCCATTTCCATAAATAGATCATCTGGTGACTCCACTGCTAGTTTTGAATGCTTGAGTTTGTTGGATGCAAATTCAGGATATCATTTGATCCCCATGCATCCTAGTAATAAGGAAGAAACATCATTTATCACTAACTAAGGAATATTTTGCTACAGATCCATGCTATTTTGTTTGAAGAATGCTAGAGCTACATATCAATGGATAGTCAAAAACGTTTTCAAGAATCAAATAGGCAGGAATATGGAAGCCTATGTTGATGATATGTTGGTCAAAAGTATGACTTTTGAGAAACATCTTCAGGACTTGTAAGAGGTCTTCTTTGTTTTACAGTACCGTTAGATGAAGTTGAATCCTTCAAAATTTGCTGCTTTTATTATATAAAAAGAAAAGTTTATGGGACTTTTGGTTAGTAGTAGGGGTATCGAGCTTAATCCTTAAAAAATCTAGGAAATATTAAATATGACTCTCCACAAATAGTTAGGGGTGTACAAAGACTGTTGGGAAAAATCATCACCCTCAACAGGTTCATCTCTCGTTTGGGTAAGTGTTGCTTGTCATTATTCAAAACTTTGAAGATATCTTCAACTTTGAGTGGACTTCAGAGTGTCAATAAGCTTTGGAAGAATTAAAGCTACACCTTTCTTCTCCTATAGTCTTTTAACAACCTAGTGAAGAAGAAGAGCTTTTTCTTTACTTGAGAGCTGTTGACTTTGCAATTAATGCAGTGCTGGTATGAGAATAAAAGAGAATCTAGAAATCAGTGTACTATACCAGCAAGGTACTTCATGACGCACAAGAAAGGTATATGAGGGTTAAAAAGGTAGCCATCACTTTGATTAGTGTTGCTAGGAAGCTGAAAAGATATTTCAAAGCACATTAAGTTATTTTATTGACTAATCTACCTTCAAAGCAAATAACCCACAAACCTGACCTATTATGTCATTTAGTCAAGGGAACCATTGAGTTAGGAGAGTATATGTTCTAATATTGACTTAGACAAGTTATCAAAGACCAAGTTTTAACTGATTTCATTGCGGAATGTTTCTTCACCAAAACATCTCCACCAGAGGTTGCAATTTAATCAGTAGAAGACTAATTCCCCACTGAACCTTAGGTGCTACATGTTGATAAAGCCTCTAACATGAATGGGAGTAGAACGAGACTTGTGTTGAATAGTCTTGGGAGCAAACCTTTGAATATGAAATCCATTTAGAATTCTCATTCTTTAATAATATAGCAAAGTATAAACCTCTTTAGGCATGCTCAGCAGTGAGTTTGGAGGCTTACCCACTTATAATGTTTATTGACTTCCAGTTAGTGGTGGGACAATATTAGGAGCTACATAGAGCTACGGAGCCTTCTATGGTAAAGTACCAATGGAAGGTGCTTTTGCACATCAATTTAAAGAAGGAAAAAAAAAAGTTGATTTATACCTCTAAGATTTCACGATAAGACAACAACCAAGTTAATCTTCTTTTTAAGCTTACCGACAGGAATTAGTGGAATTATCACCTCATGTGTGGATTGAGGTGCTTGAAAACTCAAGTGTGAAAGAATAAAGTAACACAGTAGTAGTTATATAAAGAGATACATGGGAAGATTAGAGGACTCCTCTCAATCAATGTTTGCTTAACAGGAGCAATCATCAAATAGGGTCAAAGCTATTAGGCTAATTGGAAGAGTTGCACAGTATTGCCTTTAAAATAGTGAGTTATATAGAAAGTATACCACATATCCATATTTAAAGTGCATATCATTAGAGGAGAAGAGTATGTGGTCAAAGAGATCCACAAATAGGTATGTAGACTTCACATAAGGATAAGGGCCTTGGCTGCCCGGACAACTCAAGTGGGATTTTATTAGCATAATTTTTTAGAGAAGCTATAAAAGTTATGAAGTGGTGTGACAAATGTCTAAGGTTTGCTCCCATGCCTCGCGAATCTTCTGTTGAGTTAACCACCATTGCCTCTTTATAACTTTCCTCACAATGGAAAATGGATATATTAGGACCATTCCTAAAAGCCTCTAGGAGAACATAACTTGTTTTGTTAGTTGTTGAATACTTCACCAAGTGGATAGAGGTAGAGGCACTAGTAGAGATAACCATCAGCAAGATTATCTTCTTCGTTTTATGGAAGAACATCATATGTAGATTTGGACTTCCACGCATGCTTATTATTGATAATGACAAGTAGTTTGATAATAGAAAGATGAAATAATAGTGTCAAAGACTCAATATTTAGCATATGTTCTCCTCCATCTCTTATCCTTGGAAAAATAGGTAAGTTGAACTCACTAATAAAATATTGTTAATTAGATTAAAAAAAAAGATAGAGGGAGTTAAGGGTGCATGAGTTGAATTGTTAGATGAAATTTTATAGGCATACCCTCAACGACTTAGAAAATTTATACGGGTGAAATATCTTTCCTCTTAACTAATGGTAAAAAAGCAATGATCCCAGTAGAAATAGGATGCCTCAGCCATAGGCATTACATTTCTCTACCATCACCAATGACCAAGGAATGAGGGCAAACTTTGATTTTTTTTTAAGAAGTTAAACTTAGATTTGCACTGAACAATGAGGTATATTGAAATCAAACTACTCAATATAATAATGCCAGAGTGAAGAATAGAAGATTTAAAGTGGGAGATAGGGTATTAAAGAAGTTAGAAGCAATGAGCAATATTGAAAGAAGAAGGAAGCTGACACTAAAATGGGATGGACCATTTAGAGTAATGAGGGTGATCAAGTTTAACACTTATCACGTACAAGATAAAAAAGGGAAAAACTTTCCACTTACATGGCATTTTGACCACTTAAAGATGTACTTCAATTGAATTCTCCAATGTTGTCTCTAACTCTCTAGAATCTGCAATAAGATGTATCTCCAAAGTTTGTATCACCTATATAAAACTTAATGAAGTTTTTATTCATCATTTTTCTTTTGTTTATTTCTCCAAGTTAATCTAATATAAAGGTAAAATTATCTCTAAAGTGTCTCTATGTTATTTTCTCTAAAGTTTATTCATCTTATTACTTTCTTCAAAGTAATGTTTGGCTGCCTCTCTATGATAATCTTCACATCTCCATTTTATTTTCTTCAAAGTAATGTTCGATTCATTCTCCATGATAATCTTCATATCTCTAATTTATTTTCTCTAAGGTTTATTCACCTTATTACTTTCTCCAAAGTATTGTTTGGAAGATTCTCTATAATGATCTTCTAATCTCCATATTATTTCTTTCAAGATTTATTTCTCCCC
>Ga0325403_1002381_pt1 | contig 16573 bp, 10 predicted proteins | sample PopdelMetagenome_19_FD_205665 | JGI IMG/M metagenome (GOLD analysis project Ga0325403, IMG submission 205665) | Populus deltoides microbial communities from Bellville, Georgia, United States - Xylem-PdKOR-R4 | ecosystem: Host-associated > Plants > Phyllosphere > Stem > Wood/Secondary xylem...
GCCTAAGAAATTTGCAAGCATATAATAAGCTTAGGCCTTAGCTATCAATTACGCAAGGATTAGTAATATAAGTACTTTCATTAAATTGCGATTAATACATTATATTTTTTTAAAGAAAGGAGAAAGGAAAAAAGGCTTAAACCTAGTTTTTATCTACAGTCACCACCCAATATTTCTTATACTTTCTAAGTATTTTTTTTAGAATCTATGTGATATTCTTGATTAAAAAAAGGAAATAAAAAAAAGGCTTAAACCTAGTTTACAGTCACCACCCAATATTTCTTATACTTTCTAAGTATTTTTTTTTTAGAATCTATGTGATATTATTGATTAATAAATGTTTCAATTTCATCTAATTTTCTTCCTGTATTTTGATTTCTTTATGAAAGGGAGAGATTCCTCTGTTCTCGGTCTTTCCTTGTCTTTTTTTTATATTATTATTTTCTCCTTGTAAACATGTCTTTCTATAGACTTGATGTGACATGTATGAGCTAAATTATATAAAAATTCTAGCTTGTTAAGTCATTGGATGATCTAAGATAAGAAAAGTATTTAAATAATAACATGAAAAATTTGACAATGTAATGTTGTTATATAAGTTTAAAATTAACAAAGTTGATAAATATATTTATGTGAAAAACATAGATAAATGTTATGTCATAATATATCTACTAAAAAAATATTAATTAATAAATTTGACATGAAAGATTTAGGTGATGTGGATGTCTTACCAAAAATAAAAATCACTAGGACATGTAATAAACTGGTATTGTCTCAATCTCATTATTTTAAGACTTAACAATTTCTTTATAAGTGAAAATAACACAATAAAAACACCAATGAACATAAATGTACTTCTATAAAAAAAAATGATATGGAATAAACTAATTAGAATATTCTTGAATAATTAGGAGCTTTATGTATATTATGAACTACACAAGATCATATATTGCATACTCAGATAGCAAATTGAGTAGATTTATCGGTAATCTAAGTATAGATAATTAAAAAACAATTATTTAGAATACTTAAATATTCAAGATACAAGAGTCTTTATATGTAAATTATATGCATAAACTTTTTGACATGTTTAAAACGCATGCTAGGTTTCTGTTTTGATCTTTATTGCAAGTTCATTTGATCATACAAAGTACATGATATATAAATTAAATAATTGTGATTTATAGTCTATTTTACAACTCACATTTAGCAGTCAAATTTTTATAATTTCTTTACTAGATTAACTTAATATAAAACTACATGATTATCTAAACTTATATTAAAACGAAACTTCAACAAATAACATTAACTAATACTAAGAGGTTTGAATGTGTGATAACAATTGTGTTTTTAAAGTGTTTTTGACTCAGAAATATATTAAAATAATATATTTTTTAAAAAATTACTTTTGGCATCTATATATCAAAACATAAAAAATTAATTTTTTATAAAATGCTATTTGAAATATAGTTTCAAACGGTGCCACGTTCCAAACAATACCTAAATCTTATTTAGTGAAGATTTTAAAAACCTACCCACATCATATACAAAAAAAAACTAGCATATTGATCCGTACTCTGCAGCGGGTCAATAACAATTTTTATTTCAAATGTAAAAAAATATATAAAGAGTGTATAAATATTTTAACTGTCTTGGATTTAGTTGCAGAGTCAGATCCATTCTTCCTGAGTCTGGTTGCGAAGCCACACCCAATCTCCCTGAGTCTGGATGCAGAGCCAGACCTAATTTTGAGATTTTATTTTTTATATCATTACATAAAAATAATACAAAAACTTCAAAAAATATTAATTGGAAGTAAAGAAAAAAAATAATTTTTAAATTTTAAAGAATATTTTTTGAAACGCAAAAACAAATATACTTTAATAAAGAAATTCAGCTCAACTTGAAATAAAAAAAAATTATCATCGCCTAATTTTTGTAAAATATAAAAAAATCATATCAATTTATTTCCTTTTTATAATATGAAAAAAAAATCAATAAGAGAAAAGAAAAAAAATTTAAAGAGGAAAAAAAATAAAATTGAAAATATCTTAAAAGAAAAAAAATTAAAGGGATAAAAATTAGTTGCTAGTGTATTGGGCACTCCTCTGCTATGCACTATTTATGATGCAACTGTAGAAAATACTTTATTTGAAGATGGTGAGGGTGTAAATATATTCTGTGCTTTTAATCCAACTCAAGCATTTTTACATTTGAAAAACAATTTGTTATTGATCCGCTACAGAGCGCCGACCAATATGCTAATTATTATATTATTATGTAGTGGTTATTTTTTAAAAATATATATTTTAAAAAATATATTGAGATAATATTTTTTTATTTTTTAAAATTGATTTTTTATATCATCACATCAAAATAATACAAAAACATAAAAAAATATTAATTTGAATTAAAATGGGTCTACTTGCGGAGCCAGACCCAATAACTTTTTTTTTACTAAAACAGAGAAAAAACAACGTCCCCGAGTGCTACAGTGTGGTCCACAATGCAATGAGTTTATGTCCATAGTACATGCACAATGTTTTTCACATGCCTTTTAAAGTATAGTATAATATATTTTGTAAAATTTATTTTCTATATCATCACATCAAAATAATACTAAAACATCAAAAAATATTAATTTAAAGTAAAGAAAAAAATAAATAATTTTTAATTTTTTAAAAAACATTTTTGAAACGCATAAACATATATGTTTTAATAAGAAAATCTAACCCAACCTGAAATAAAAAAAAATCATCACCCAACTTTTATACAGTGAAAAAAGTTACATCAATTTATTTCCTCTTTATAGTATGAAAAAAAAAATCAATAAGAAAAAAAAAAGTGAAGAGAAAAAGGGAAAGAAATTAGTTGTTTGTGTATTGGGTGCTGCTCTGTCATGTGCTATTTATGATGCAACTATAGAAAATACTTTATTTGAAGATAATGATGGTGCAAATATATTCTGTGCTTTTAACTCAACTCAAGGAATTTTCATTTGAAAAAAAATTGTTATTGATCCACTATGGAGTATGAGTCGATATACTAGTTATTATATTATTATGTAATGATTATTTTTTTTTAAAATATATTGAGATAATAATTTTTTTTATTTTTTAAAATTAATTTTTTATATCATCACATAAAAATAATACTAAAACATCAAACAAATATTAATTTGAATCAAAGGAGGTCTAATTGCTGAGTGAGACCCCATCTCCTTGGGTTTGGCTACCCAACTAGACCTACTAACTTTTTTTAAAAACTAAAACACAGAAAAAATAATTCATTTTTCAAGTGTTACAGTGTCATTTACAATACAAACACTCTATATTTATAATATAATTCATATTATAATGAATTTATATTTATAGTACATGAATAATATTTTTATAGTTGTCTTTGAAAGTATAGTATAACAAATTCTCATGAATATTGACTTCAAAATCAGAAAATCTAATAAGAGAATAAATATCTTCGACTATAAAAAACAACTTTTTAATTTTATGTAAATTCTTTCACAACATGCAATGGGCAGTTTTGCTTTGTGTGCCCCCCTGGATATGCACCGTACAATTCTTATGTTTTGACCAATTCTATCTCCTTTGTCGAGTCTTGCATTTCAAAGTATAATTTTTATATTTTAACCTATCAAGTACAGAAATAAAATAAATTTAAAAACATAGTCTAAACTGCACTTGTCCTCAACGGGACAGCAGTTGAAAATAGCTTATTTTTTTTAAAATTATTTTTTTATATTTTTTATTATTTTAACATATTAATGTTAAAAATAAAAAAATATTATTTTAATATATATATATATTTAAAAAAAAAACACTTGAAAAAAAGAGAGCAAGTAACGCGCACTCCCGAGCGCTCAACAATAAGGCCGTATTTTTCTTGGAAAAAGGACAGCCCATGGATTTGACTCAAACTCAAAGCACGCTTTTGCTCCTTTCATCGAGTGGTTAGGTACCCTTTCTCTTGCTTGCATTCCAACGTGCGCAACTCCCTTAAACCACGTGTAAACTACTTTTAAATACCACCAAAAACACACCATCACATGCTCTACTAAACACGCGCACTCTACCCACCAATCAAATCCAGTGTGCATAACACGCGCTATTCACTTATGTAGGCATCCGTTTCCCCTCCTCCACGAAAGAAGTTGGTATTCCACGCACCGTCGCCCCGTCAAACTTCATGAATGCCCGCAGGGAAACAATGCCATGGGCGATCTAACCGTACATTTTCTGCACGTGTAAGTCTATAAACCAATCAGTTTTTGTGCGATGGGAACCGGGTTTTTCCATCTCTCACAAGCAGGATATAATAAAATAAGGGAAAATATCAGAGCACTCACCCAACAATATACAGGATTTCAATACAGTCATCAAACAGCCAACTCTATCATTTGGACCCCCCATCTATATACATTTCCACAATCAGTCTCAGATCTTAGTTCTCAAAAATTCGAGAAAATGATAAATATTCTAATTTCCCCAAGTTTAAGGAGTAGAAATACTCATTTATTACTTTAAATTTGAAACAATCAGGGACAAACCAAAGCTTAAATGAAAATATTCTACTCTAGCCTCACCCGTGTTGTTGCACGTGTTAAGTGGCAGGAAAAATTAGGTATTTTAAAAAATAAAGATTTGGAAAGTAAATATATATGACCAGCTCATGCAATGTCTAAACACTGTTTCCAAGATTTATAAATAGAAGCATTTGACCGAGAAAAGTTACAAAGATATGTGACCTACTTAACAAAATCGAAAGTTGGGGGACTAATTTATGTTGGTGGTGAAATAAATAAACAGCAGAACAAACGCGGCGTCGTCTATTGGTACTGCTTGCTTGAGCGGAAGAGGCACAACAATCAGAGTAATAATATTCTTAGAGCATATATATAGCAAGGGTCATCCCTTTTTCATTATAAAACGTAAAACCACACAGTTCCCACCTTAGGTCGTAGATTCACTTCAAAAATCTCAAGGAACTCTTCTTTCTCTAAAGGTCTCTGAGTTTTGGTTTAAGGAGAATAGTGATTAATAATAATTTGGAAAGAAGAAAGATGCATTCAAATCACTTGCTTTTGGAGGAGCCTATAAGGATGGCTTCAATTCTGGAGCCTTCAAAATCCGTAAGCATCCCTTCATCCTCTTATTATTATTATTATTATTATTATTATTATTATTATTAGTTGAATGATCTGTAGTTTCATTATTGATTTATATTGATTTTGATTTACTTTTTTTTGCAGAGTTTCTTTCCAGCAATGACGAAGATTGTAGGCACACTAGGTCCAAAATCTCGATCTGTTGAGGTTATTTCTGGTTGCCTCAAGGCTGGGATGTCCGGTAATACCTAGCCTTATTTATTTATTTTTTATAAAATATTATTATTATTTAGTTTTTTTGGTTAAAATGGATCTGATGGATTTGGGATTATTGGGGGCAGTGGCTAGGTTTGATTTTTCATGGGGTAACCCTGAGTATCACCAGGGGACTTTGGAGAATTTGAAGGCTGCTGTCAAGACCACCAAGAAGCTCTGTGCTGTACGTTTCTTTATATATATATATATATATATATGTAAAAAACATATTTATTACGCTTATTGTAATAGTAATGTTGAAACATTTTGTGTTGTTCAGGTCATGCTTGACACGGTGGGACCTGAGTTGCAGGTTGTTAATAAAAGTGGCAACTCCATTTCTCTTCTGGCAGATGGTTTTGTTATTCTGACACCAGATCAAGAACAGGAAGCTTCATCTAAAGTTCTCCCCATCAATTTTGATGGACTATCTAAGGTCTGCTTTGTATTCGTTTTCACCTTTTCTTTTTTGGCTATGATACTGCTGGAATAATAATTGTTCTGTTCTTATAGTTGATGGAACTGTGATTGGGTCAGGATACTAATGCAAATGGCCGTTTTAAAAAACCAGATGAAACTTAGTCCTCTTGGATGCTTTAGTGAGTTTGAAATGTTTAATTCTGTCGAAATCTGGGTGGCCATGGGGCCAAACAAGAAGCTGGAACTTTGAATTAAAAAAAATGTTTTTTTACTATTTACAATTGAAATTGAAATATTTTTTTGTCATCTGTTCATCTTATTTAAAATTAAGTGTGCGGGGTTTTCTTTTTTGATCAAAGGAATTGTGTGTTTATGTTATATATTTATTTTTTCCATACAATTTTTGTAACTATCAAATTGGTCTTGCAGGCAGTGAAGCATGGAGACACCATTTTTGTTGGCCAATACCTCTTCACTGGAAGTGAAACTACTTCTGTATGGCTGGAGGTAAGAGAAGTACATCTGTTGTTAGTCATTGATTATAATTATCCGTCTAGTTCTTTCCTAGTGTAAATGTTATTTAATCCATTGTCTGAAGGGAAGTGGGATTCTTGCTTGCTTATTTATTGAATATTTCACAATGGTCTTAGCTTGTTTGGGTGATTTTATGAAGAATATGCCATCTCACACACAAGCATGTCTGGTTACAAAACTATACTTGTACATGACTAGCTGAGATTTTCCTGGAATTGAATTGAGCAGGTTTCTGAGGTGAAGGGCAATGATGTGGTCTGTGTTATAAAGAACTCAGCAACTTTGGCTGGATCTTTATTCACTTTGCATGCCTCCCAAATTCGTATTGAACTTCCTACTCTTTCAGATAAAGATAAGGAGGTCAGTCCTGGACCTAACTTCTTCAATTTAACAGTGGATGTCATGTGATATTTATCCCTTTTCTTTTATGAGTTTATTTGGTCTGCCTCATGTCTTTCTATCAAGTTTCATACCTGTTTTTTTTCCTGTTTTGATTCCAGGTTATAAGTACTTGGGGAGTTCAAAACAAAATTGACTTCCTCTCATTGTCGTATACCCGGCATGCAGAAGATGTACGCAATGTAAGTATTTTCATGATTCAATGCCCTTTTGTTGCATCCTGGCTTGTATAATCAGTCATCTTGCTGTATTTTGTAATGGAACTATTTTTTATAACTTCAGTAAGAGTCTTATTTGCACTGTAATGCAGGCCCGTGAGTACCTATCTAAGCTGGGTGATCTATATCAGACTCAAATTTTTGCCAAGATTGAGAATATAGAGGTTTTTAGCATATACCTTTATCTCATAACTCAACTGATTTTGTATTGGCCCAAATCAAACGTAATGCTAGTTTTGTGTACTTATTTAAATCTTTCTTTCTTTCAGGGTTTAACTCATTTTGATGAGATATTACAAGAAGCTGATGGTATTATCCTTTCCAGAGGAAATTTGGGCATTGATCTCCCACCAGAGAAGGTCAGTTCTAAGTTTAATGAAGCAGTCGCTCTACATATAGCATAAAGTTCTTGTGCATTGGATTCATTGGCTATTTAAGGTCTAATATGTCTAGATCTGCATATGCTTGCCTTTTCTTGCAACTACTGTGTTTTATTATGATATATCTCAGGCACTCCATCTGAGAAGGTCAGTTTGGATAGCCTATACTTGTCTCTGTTGATGTCTTCTGCTATGTTTTACTTAACTCAGGCATTTTAATGATGTTATAGAAGATTGGTAAAGCTACCACATCTTCAATGCAGACAACGTATAATGAATAATCTGTTCCACATATCTAAAGTAGTATCATGTGTGTTTTCCAGACGAATAGAATGCCGATTATAGGTTATTAGATTTTGGAATTTTTTAGCTCACTAACAAATTCTTAGTTTGTTCTTCAAATTTGAAATCTTGTAATCATCTTCCATTTGTTAAAGGTCAGATAAATTATCTTGTAGGGAAATTGTAATAATTTGGGGGTTGGAAAAGCCAAGCTTTAAAAGCCATTCTTTAGCTTGGGAACAACTTGATGACCAAAGCTTTAGTTTTCCCCGTTCAATGGAAAGGACAACTGATTTAAAAGAAAAGGAGAACTTTGCAAGATGTCCAAAAAGTCTTTCTTTGACTGCCAATGAACGTGATTCAAAGAGGTTTCAAATTGTATCTCAGGGATGGCATGTCGTGCATCCTATGATATGCTACTTATAATAGTTACTTTTATGCTCCTTGCTATATATGCCAATTTGTTACACTGGCCTTTGTCGGGAATAAATGCCTTATACTTGGTTAGAGGGTAGTGCCAAGAAAATGGTGTTGGTAGAGACCCTTAACTAATTTACCTCTTTGCATTTGCAGGTGTTCTTATTTCAGAAGGCTGCCCTTTACAAGTGCAACATGGCTGGCAAGCCTGCAGTGGTCACTCGTGTTGTGGATAGTATGACTGACAACTTAAGACCAACTCGTGCAGAAGCAACTGATGTTGCTAATGCTGTGTTGGATGGTGGGTTATTATCTTGAAATGTTTCTTGCGTCTAAGACTGTTGGCTGATGCCCAATCTTATGTTTCCATATTACATAATTTCCATGATATAAGTTAGTGGGCCGAGTCTTTGTATTGATAACAACTATATTTTGTTATATTCACTGTATAGTTTTTATAGGATTGGCTATAACATGGAAAATTTGTGCCTTAGTTTTTTCTTTTTTAATTCCTTTTATATCTGTTGCAGGAAGTGATGCGATTCTTCTTGGTGCTGAGACTCTTCGTGGGCTGTACCCTATAGAAACCATTTCCACTGTTGGTAAAATCTGTGCTGAGGTAATTTTTTTTAAGACAGCTATCATATCTTGGTTAAATTCTGGATGCAAGTTGCAATTTAAGAAGTGAGAGGTTTTGAATGAGTGCCTCTCATGGACAAAGTTCTATAATAGCTAGAAATCCAATTTCATATTTTTTTAAGATATAATCTCTTTAGATGTATTTATTCTTTTGAATGGTATTTTATTGCTTTAAATTTCTGAACTATATGGTCTCTTTCCCTTATACTTCTTTGTTAATGGACTTTATAAAACATTATGGTGTTTGCACTTGCTGCTTAGAAGATGAGTTGATCCTGCTATGATTATTTAGTCTTTTTGCACAACTACTTGAATTATTTGCTTTGTTCCTCATGGAATTCATTACTTTTCTGGACTTTCGTTCTGTGTTTGTTTGTGTGTTTGATTATTTTTTATGAACTCTTGTTGTGTGTATTTGATGCCTTGAATATATATTTTATCGGTTTAGATATTGTGAGGGCTTTAACTTCAAGACCTATTTTATTTGGAGTTCACATTTGTGATTTCTTGAAACTTGACATGCCCACCAGTGTTGTCAAAGGCTAAAGGCGCCAAGCTTGTAAAATGCCCAAGGCGCCAAGTGCTCGCATGAATGAACCAAGGCAATATGCTATAGATTAAAAAAAAACATGTATAATATTATATTATTTAAATCTAAAATATATATATCTTCCCAATTAAGATTAGATCATTAGAAAATCAAAAGAAAATATAAAATACCATAACATAGTTGTATCTGTGTTTCTCTTCAAGTGTTGTTCCTTGACTGTATGTCTCCTATTTTAATTGTGTTTTATTCTTTTTTACCCTAATCTTTGTTTTTTACAAAAATACTCCTAAATTGTTTCTTGTAGTAAATTAAAAAATGGACAGATAGGTCTAAACATAAATCAGTTAAAAAGAAGAAAAATCCAACAAAAAAGAAGTATCTCAAGCAGGTGCTAGCTTCAACACCTGATGCCCGCTCATGAGGCGCTTGCCTAGGCAGCGCTTCATTGAAATTCATTGTCTGAGGTAATAAAGGAAGACGTGCACCTCAGTGCCTCTTGACATCACTGAAACCCACATAGCCTTGATCTGGTTTTATAGTAATGATGTTCTGCTCTATATATCAACACAAAATATTGAATAAGAGTATGTTTGCAACTCTTATCCTGTAATCTAATTATTTCTTTCAGTGCTTGAATCTTGATACTTGACCAAAGCAGAAAACAATTATTCAGTTATTGTTTGATTTCTTACTTTGTTCCTTTTAGCTTTTTTCATCCTCTGTAATGTCCAATCCAGGCAGAGAAGGTTTTCAATCAAGACTTGTATTTCAAGAAAACTGTCAAATATGTTGGAGAGCCAATGACCCACCTTGAATCGATTGCTTCATCTGCGGTATTGCTGCTTTCATAACCTTTTTTCTTTAATGACTTCATCGTGAGAACAGTCTGTAGGTTTTGTTGAAGCATTTCCATGTTTCCGATTGCATTTCTTATTGGTATTTTCCAATTAACTAGGTACGAGCAGCCATCAAGGTGAAGTCATCCGTCATTATATGCTTCACTTCTTCAGGAAGGGCTGCAAGGTATCTTTCTATTTATGCATCTTTGTTTTCTAGTGTGCCAATTGATTTAGCAAAGCATCAGTTTAGAATTTATATCAGATATAGAATTTCATATCATCTATTGGGTGTGAAATGCTTAATACATTACAATTGCAGATTGATTGCCAAGTATAGGCCAACAATGCCAGTTCTGTCTGTTGTCATCCCTCGACTTAAGACAAATCAATTGAAATGGAGCTTTAGTGGGGCCTTTGAGGTATGTTCTTGATTCAAATTTACTTTTTTCGCTTAACAAAGTTTGTTGGGGTTATATTTCTATGAAATGCTTTTCAACCCTCAATAATTTCCCCAAATTCATTTCTGGACTTGACAAGAAATCCCTGCAAATATGGCCACTCAATTCATGACTTGTAAAAAAAATTGAAAGGGATGGTGGCTGCCTGATATCCTACTAAACATATGGATTGATTTCCTGAAACAACCTGTCAATAATTATAGCAATAGCCTGTCAGCTTCTTTCCCTCCCTCTCTGGCATGTTAAATGAAAAGTTGAATTTCACATTGCTTATGACATCTTGTACCAATTAAGCCTTGTGCACTTTGGTTTCTCTTATTAGCTTCAACTCATTTAGATGGATTTAAAGCACAGGATTGTTTTCCTTCTTTTGTCAGGACCAACTACAATCCTCCTTATTTTAATTATATGGAGGAGATAGTATTCCCTTGATGTGATTCACTGTAGTAGCCATTTTGGAATATGAAATCAAGGATTTTTGTTTAACCACTTTGTGTTTTGTTCCATTGAGAAATGTCAATTGTGCTTTGCCTGTTTCCAACTGATTTGGAAAATCTAGAGTTTTATTATACTCTGCAATTTATTTATGTATTTTTTACTTGCATGCTCTTGACATTAAAGTTAACGAAACTTTGTTATCTTCATATCAATGTCCAGGCAAGGCAATCGCTCATTGTCAGAGGTCTCTTTCCTATGCTTGCTGATCCGCGACATCCTGTAAGTACCTTTTTTCATTAATTCTGACTTGGTCACTTTGGTTTGCTTGAGGAGGAGAGGATATATTTGTCTTCATGTTCAGGTTTTGCTCCACGTGCATGATAAACATTTAATGTGGCTAGCATAGGTTGACTACTTATGGCGTGGCTAGGACTGATCATGTTATTGTGTTTGATCATGTATGTCACAATATAAGAGCTAGGATAATATAATACGTTGTGAAACCACTCTTGGGGCCAGGGTGGGATTTCCATTCCCAGTCCTTGGTGTGTGAATAAATGAAACCAGATTAGGGTTTTACTTGTGGCATGTGCTGTTCCTGGCATAATCTTGTTGTAACTTGGTATTGGCTCTGGATTGAGAGTACTACCACAGTATGTTGAACAGATAGATTCTAATGTGACCCCTGTCTAGGTTCAAACCTTGCAGACCCTAGTCCTTCATGTCATGTCATTAGAACAATGCAGTTCACAAACAGATTTGTCTTTTTTGGGGGGTAGCGTTTATTGAATAATGGTTTCCTACATGACTCCTGCAGGCGGAATCTACAAGTGCTACGAATGAGTCCATTCTAAAGGTTGCTCTTGATCATGGAAAAGCTTCCGGAGTAATAAAGTCGCATGACAGGGTAGTTATTTGCCAAAAAGTTGGGGATGCATCTGTGGTCAAGATTATTGAGCTTGAGGATTAAAATGTGTTAAAGCCCCAAAAATTTTTGTGCTTTTTTTTCCTACTCGTAATTATGAAAGCAGGTGGTGAATTCAGTTCCTGGCACCTGTGAGCTGTATCCATCCCTCCAGGTTTTATGACCAGCAGCTTGTTTTGGTGTTTGAAACGGTGACAATAAGTTTTGTTCACACCTGAAATGAATGTCGTGGAAAACTTATATCCATCTTTCCCACCTTTACTTTATTATCAAAGGCCATTTACTTCCCGCATGAACAGCTGATTCTAGAAATTTATGTCCAAAATGAAATGCTATGCGTTTTGAGCTTGGCCTTTTGCTTTTCACTCCAGCGGATCTACGAATTATAGTAGTCCAAATATAAAGCCATCGAATTCAACTTCATCCTGGATGCCACTGCGTCGAGTATTCGTGATGCTGCCGATGCCTTTGGGAGTCGTGTCCCAAAAATTTAGAAAGTAACCGTTCTGTTTTCTCCCCTTCAATTACCGTGGCAAAGTTTAAGACCCGACAGCCAGAATGGAATCGATCCTTGTGCCCTCCCTCTGTTCATGGAGGTGAACCAGCTTCTTCTATAAAGAAATAACAATAACATATGAATTTTCATGGACGTCTGCGCCTGTGTCCTAAATAATGGATCTGACTTCTAATCAGGCGAATGTGGGTTGGAGTCTTCACCAGGCGTAACATTTACTTGCACCTTTAGATTAGATTAGCTTTCACAAACTCCCTTCCAAGGATGCGATGCAGGAAACCACTGCTCCTCGTATCCTTCATCAAAGCCTAAGCCTCAGGCAGGGTCTCAAGACCTCTTTCAAAATTAACCATTAATCTTGTCGGCTTTGCTAATAGGGACTGTAATTGCACAAGATTTTACCCATGGACCAGAAGCTGGAACTGCAGCTAGTGTGGGACTCTTTCTTGCCCAGCAACTGGTCTATAATGCATGAAGCACGGCAGAGGGAATGGCCACGGGACCGCTCCTGCTAAGGAAGCTTTTCAAGTCTCTGGCCACTCTCACTCCAGTGAAGCCAGAATTTTTTAAATGAGAAAACAAATTATTAATAATTATTTAATATTATGTACTATGTATTATATAGAAAAATTAATTTAAAATATATATATTAACTCATATCAAACAAAATTAATTTAAAATAAAAAAACTTCAATTATAATTAATTTTTTTCAAAATTTTATATTTTAAAACCATTTCATAATAATTTTATTATCAATATATTATCCTTTTCTTGGGAACGAACAATTTTACGCCAACATATTTGTCTATCCAATATTTTCTCATCAATAACACCGATCTGTAGCTTGATCCCCTAGCACTTTCAGAGTTTTAATTAGTAGGAATTGAACATGTAGCGAGAGTGGCACTCTCAAGTGATTAGACATTATCTTAAGAGAAAAAAAAGCATTCAAGAGAAACAAACGCTCCGAGTTCCTGGTCTTATTCATATATTATTAATTTGTACAGAAATGGTAGCAAATTATATAGAATAAACCTAAAAGAACAACAAAAAAAATGCCATTCCTATCTATCAAAACTATCTAGAATTAGTCTGTTATAGTACATTTCATCCAGCAATGGAAGAAGGATCACTCCGCTTGTTTGAAGGCAGTTGTTGCTGTTGATGTGTAGTATCAAGCAACTCAAGCTCTTTCTTCCTTACAGTCAGTACCATTCTCTCATTTTCAAGCCTTTTTCTCTCATTCTCTAGCTTAGCCCTCTCCATTTCCCTCTCTTTCTTGCTACTGAATCTCACCCACTTCAACCTTTGCTTTTCAAGCTCAAATGCCTGGCATTGGTAGTTCACTTGCTGCTCCTCTAATTGCATCAACTTCAGCTTCATCCACTGATTCTTCTCCCATGAACTCTTTGCTCCATCTCGGAGCACGTTCATTATTTCCCCATTCAATTGCTGCATCAGAGATGATGTTGCTGAAAACACTTCCTTTCTAGGCCTCTTCCGTGATGATTTCTCGTCATGGTCATCTTCATCTCCATGCCCATGCCCGTTTTGATGCCTTGAATTGCCTTCTACTGCCTCATCCTCATTCTCTTCATAATCCTCTTCATCATCGTCTCTTTCATCATCATCATCCTCCTCCTCATCCTCCACGTAATCATCTTCATCTTCCTCGCTTTCGTCGTGGTCATCCTCTTCATTTCTTGCCAATTTTGCCATTTTTGACCCTTCTGTTTCGGTCCTCGAATTGGTTACAACTTGAGCGTTTTCAGTTGAATGAGAACACCTTTGGTATTGCTGTTGCTGTTGTGTTGCTTGTTGGTGCTGAGCATGAGATGGGTCTGTAGCCATCTCTGGTGAGTTATTAATACCTGAGGCAACCCCAGCATGGCCACAGCTATTATGATAAGCACACATTTCTCTGAAAAACAAGTGCTTGGAATTGAGCAATTTTCTCACTTCATCCTTCATTTTCGGTGACAAATCCATAGTATCAAGCAAGCTTTGATTCTCCACAACCCTGCAGGCAGTCCCCTTTCCAAGGATATCATTAACCCTCTTATACCTCTTGTTCAAGTCATTGAATTTATCCTCACATTGTTGTGGAGACACATAAAATCCTTTCTCCATCATTGCCCGAGAAACTGATTTCCATTTCCCTTTCTTCTGTGCCAGGCCACCGGGCTTTTTCTTGCCTATAGGATCACTCACTTCAGACCCAACCTCATCACCAATGTAAAAAACTGCCATTATAAGTAGCCTAACCATATTATCAGTCCACTTCATTCTTTGCCATGGAGAAATTTTCCTTTTTCCATCAGTGGTGCTGTCATCTCCAGTGAAAGAAGGCTCATCTTCATTACTCAACGGTGATAATTGTTTAGGCTTTGTGGAGGCAAAAGGATAGGCATGTTTGGCAGATTGCTGGGAGTGTTGATGGTGATCAGATTCATGGTGGCCATAAGCTACAATCTGGGGATGCTGCAAGTGGTGAGGGTTTTGTGGGTTTTGTTGTTGGTGCAGTGGCAATTCTAGTCCTAGTATTCCTGATCCCATGCCTGGAAATATCCCACCACCTAAATCATTGTGTTCCATCAACCTAAAAAAAAATACTTAATTCCTAAAACTTACTTAATTACCTTATCCACTACCAATGAGAGAATTTGTTAATCAGCTACTTTTCTAAAACTTTCTATTAGGTTCAAGATTTGAGGAATAAACCCAGTTGAGATTCTAATGCGTCAGATAGCCAACGTTGGGACGTTATAAGATACCAGAGCATCCAATTCTAAAGCATAATTGGGTGGCAGAAATGAAGATGTTAAAAAAAGAAGAAAAGAAACAAAAGCATACCCAGTGGCAGCAGGAGAACTGAAGCTTGGAACAAAAACCACTAATGATGATTGCTCAAAGCACCAAGGGCTGAAAGATTGAAGCTGAAACGTAATATCAGGTTCTGCAAAGCAACTTCTTTAATGCCCAGAAAAATTTGAGTGCCCATTCAGCCTTTGCAGGGAAATCATAATGGAAAGACAGGGAGAAGCTGAGAGATAGAGAGGGCGGCAGGTGGGAAGACAGATATGGCAAGAGAACAGAGAGTGAAAGTGAAGGATAAAAAGAGGGTGGAGACAGAATAAAATAAAGCAGAATACAGAGAGCGTAGCAGCCGGTTTTACTGCAACAGGTTTTGTTGTTGTGGTTGACAGAAAACTGCCCATGGTTTTGGCTGGAACACTGCCTTTTCTAAGGAAAAGATCCACAGGTATTTTTTTTTTTATTATTATTATTTATTGAAAACTGGTTGGAAGTTAAAAACCCACCTCCAGCATGACATTATTAATCAAAATATGAAATACAAATACAAAACAGAAGAAAAGAAAAAGGTCGTGCAAGTACAGGCCTCGAGGGCCCTGTGGCCACCTCAAATCCCAAGATATGTAAATTTAACAGATTATTTTTTATTTTAAAATATTTTTTTTATTTTTTAAAATGTATTTATTGATATTAATATAGAAGTTGCACATTAATCAAAATTAATTTTTTTTAAAACTTATTTATTGAAAAAAATCAAAATTTTTAGAAAGCACCAGCGTCCTTTCTGAAAATTTATGGCAAATAATTCATTTATAGTCTCCCAGCACACTACGCATATGTAACTAGTAGCACTATTCATTTGTGACTAGATAAATGATTTGTTGTTCTAGTTCTAGTTTCAATTTAATTTTTAATTTTAATCGGCTGTGAGAAAATGTAAATAATTAGTTTTAAATTAGGGTTTATCTAACATGTTCTCTAAGTACACATGCTGGTTGATTTGAAAATATTTCACTTTCATAATTGGGTGAATTCAGAAAAATTATAATTCATGATATAATATTGTTTATTATGAAAAATAAAATATTTCATTTGCATCAGTTGACTTGTGCTATTAGGAAACTTTATAAAAACCCTACATATTATTCCAACATCATTCATTTGTTACTAAATGAATACTTTGTTTATAAATGATAACTAATACTTTGTTTTTTCTTATTTTCTTAGAAGCTAAATTATCAGTTCATTTACCAAAATAATTATTTTCAATGAGGTGAAATTACTCACTAACTTAAGACGTTAATTATATAGGAAAACCAATGACCTAATAATCATAAAATTAACTTTAAAATCCTATACAAGAAATTA
>Ga0325403_1002382_pt1 | contig 16572 bp, 4 predicted proteins | sample PopdelMetagenome_19_FD_205665 | JGI IMG/M metagenome (GOLD analysis project Ga0325403, IMG submission 205665) | Populus deltoides microbial communities from Bellville, Georgia, United States - Xylem-PdKOR-R4 | ecosystem: Host-associated > Plants > Phyllosphere > Stem > Wood/Secondary xylem...
CTAGAAAGCTATGATCACTTCGAGGAGCAAGGCATGTGATCCAATGACACTTGACACATGCTTACGATGTGATAGTCAAACTGTTTCTTGAAATGCCCCATATGGGATGCAAATGCGATCCAATAGCCTGGAGTGCAAATGCATTTACAATAAAGTATTATTTGCTTACACGGCACTTGAATTAAAATACTACCCTCTCATCCATGGAAGCCATAGCCATTTATGGAGAGCTGTCTTGGACTCGGTAGGACCGAGCGATGCTGATTTTTTTCATCTTTTATTTTGTGTGACAATTAAATGTGTCTTCCTTTTAATTTGGCTGATGGAAATTAAATTTTTTTTTAAAGTAAGGTTAAAGATGCATTGTGTGATGCTGATATGAACACCCATAATTGATTAAGATGATATACAGTGATTGATCCTTAATTAATGGGTTTGTCTCTACAAAATATATTAATGAGGGCACAACAAGATTGATGGGAAAGTGGGCCTGCAACCCTCCATGGAGATTGAAGGTTGTTTCTGCGGTGGGCCTTGCAATGGTAACCCTTTGATAAAGCTGGAAGCTAGATTGGGCTAAATCATGATTTGGTGTTGGGCCATGGCAGCCATCGTGTCTTGACCTCCAGCAATACTTAAGGATACCATCCTGTCAAATACTTATTGCTTTCTCGATCAACACTCAAGAAACACGAGTTAGGTTATGCTTATTTTGAAGGTGTTTAAAATCGTTATAGTAGTTTTTTTTATTAAAAAAAATTAAATAAATTAAAATAATATTTTTTATTTGTAAAAAATTAGAGTCACCATCTAGTAAAAAAGAATATTGAAAATCTAATCATGAGGGGTGTAATTCAACTGATTAAGTCATAAGTTTGTTCTCTAGATGTCATCAGTTTGAGTCCCACAAACCTCAGAGTCACTGGAGATTTACATGGTCGTTAACTTCAAGGCTCGTGGGATTAGTCGATGTGCGTGCAAGCTGACCCGGACATCCACGTTAATAAAAAAATAATTGGAACTAATTTTAGATATTCGAGTAAATGGTTAGTTATTCCTAAGAACATCAATATCATTCTTAATTTCTTACCCTATTCTTTCAAATAAAAGATTATTTTTATTATCTTGTGATAAGTATCTAGATATTAGTTTGAGATATTCTTTATACCTCAATTTATAAGAGCAATTATTTTTTTTCCTAAATGAATGAACATAATATGTATCGATCTCAACAACTCTAATTAATATCTAATCTAAATAAAACATTGATTGGGATCATTTACGAATAATACACTGATACAATAAGAATCTTTTAATTATATAACTTTTATAATTTTATTTGCAAAGTATTTTTGTCATTTGAACTTATCTTATCTGTACTCTAGATTTATTAATTAAATATTAGATTCATTAATCAAATATTAAAAAAATATTAAAAATAATTTTTTTATTAATAATAAATATATTTTACGTTAATAAAATCAAGACATATAACCAACTGATTGATTATGATGTATTTATTAATAGCAAGAAGGTCTGAATCGTAAAGAACCACACTGCGACCATCACTTGTCGTAACTAAAAAAGAGAGACTTGTGTCCATTAAGGTAAGAGTTACTCTGTAAATTAAAATAATGTACAAAAAGAAAAAACAATCATGAAGGTATGAAAAATCTGGAGAATTCTTGTTGCCGGGAGATCTCTATCAAGAAGGTAAAGTGCCCCTCCCGGCCTCCTAGCTCGAGAAACTGATTACTTCCTTTCCATTGGCATATGATCTTTCATTTGTTTTTAGATTATAAATGGAATAAACAATCTTATTGGCATAAAGCAAGTGTGCAAAATGCAAATAAACCAAGTATTCTTTGCACTCAATCATTTCCTTCCATTTGGATATTGATTGAAGATTTATATTACACGTCACCTTCTTTTGTTTGTTAGTGAAGCTATCCTATTATCTAGAAAAAAATAAAATAAAAAAAGAAACAACGTGGAAGGTCACCATTTAAGTGTTTGTTTGGCGCGCACTAAATTTTAATTTTTTTTACTATGAATTAATTTTTTATATTTTTTAAATTATTTTAGTGCTCTGACATAAAAAAAAATTAATTTTAAAAAATAAAAAATATTATTTTAATTTTTTAAATAAAAAAACATTTTAATTAACAATATCTGTCACCGTCACAAATAACCCCTTACAACCCCAGTTAATATCCTTTCCTTCTCATAACCTTTGCTTCCTTCCTTGTTTCATTAACTACCCAACCAAAGTCAAAACTCCACCATCCACTCACATCTTGCCACATCACTATCATTTCCAATCATCTAAAAACGATAAACGCCCTTCTGTCTCTAATCGTCCATCCCCATAGTAACACGTAGACACATGTCATAAGCATTTAATCTGCTCCTCATCACAGAAGATCATAAGTCGTTGGATTAAAACAGGGCCAGCAAGCAACCCGACAACAATTCGTCTATTTGGCTGATCAGACACTCTAATCCGAAGAGGAACTGCTACCTCTCTCTCTCTGCTTTCAATTCCATCGATCAAAATCCTCTTACCGCCGGCGAAATTCCGATTAGGTAATCTTCCTTATAATTATTTCGGTATTCTATTGATCTCTTATATGGTTCATGGTAATCAATTCCATAAAATTTTAGTTTCCAAATTTTAATTAATCTATTTTTGATTTAATTATACTGTTTTTATGCAGGTTAAAACAAGGTAATTATTAATAGATTTCTAAGCTAATTAGATTTAGTTATCGTAGTTTTGAAGTTACTAATTAACAGTTAATCAGGCAGTACAAGATGCAAATTATCGCAGAAAAATGGAAGATTAGGGCTATTAGCCTGATTCTTAGGCTGTGTTTGTTTGTTTTTGTTTTAAATTAAATTTTTTTATATAATTTTGGATCATTTTGATGTGTTGAAGTAAAAAATAAAGGTTAAAAAATGAAAAATATATTTCCAAATAAAAATCATTTTCAAAAGCAAGCAACCGCTATTATAATCTCAAATACTACCTTAATCACACTATCTGTGGAACTCGTAATCTGTGTTGCCATCACTTGCCTATAAATTTTTATGTAAAATCTAGTTGCTCCAAAATGAGGGACAATGACTTTTTTTATTAAGGTGTTGCTCCGTAGTATCATTGTTGACTCTCTCAAAATTGTGTCTAGTTGTAAAATCTTATTGCCGATAGTGAATTTAAACCCTCCTAGCTGTTATTGTACTGAATAGTTGTTGCGAAGAATAATGCTTGTGTTATGAGAATTCTCCTGAAATTAACAGGTTAATGTAGAGGCTGCCTTTGTATAATGGTCGATGTAGGACTATGGATATAAAGAGCTAGTTATAAAAGATTTTAATCATGAATGTTGATTGGATAGATAGATAGATAGATAGATAGATAGAGAGGAGAAGAATGTGATTTTACTGGGAATTTCTAATTGCAAAAGCAAATATTGCTTCCCAGGATATTCTAAGACAGTTCCAATTCATAAAAATATGGATAGAATATGTTTCCTTGCAGGATAAATTTACTTCTTAGCAACTGTTCTGCATCCAGATTTAAAGTAGTTGGATCTCTTAAGTTTTACCTATTTGGAATTTCTCTGGTGCTGGTTTTTCCTTCTATCTGCAGTAATTATATTCTTCTCTCTTATGGTCATCAATTTTTTTTTTTAATTTTTCTTTAATGCTTGGAAAAATTTTCCTTGTGGTATTAACTTCATGTAAGTTTAGGTTATTATGGACATGAGAATAGGGCTGTTATTTCTTCTCACTCTAAGTGCTGCTGGGTCCACTGCTGCTAGACAAATGGCAGCCACTGAGATTTTCAGGACGACCACAGGAACCTATGATATATCAGGTAACCTCTACACCCTTTTTGTATACTAATTAACAGAATCTTTTGCAATTGTATACCATCAGGTGATGGACCTATGGTTTCGTGGTGTAATTTGAAACTCTGTTAGCTGCACATTGTGACTATAGTGCCATAACAATGACATGTTTAATTTATGTTGGCACGAACTTCTTCTGTTATTGCTTGGCCAGGGAAATTGATCAGAAATGGTTCTGTTCTGTTTAGTCAGATGTTAAATTATAGCTCAGTGTTATCTGAACTTATATCTAGCAGTTTTATTGATTAATCCCACTAGCAGTTTCATTTTAAATACTCTGCAGAGTACTCCAACAGAGCATATTCAATTTGGGGGAAGGAAAAAACCTGCTGCCTTTCATTTTACACTGCATCAGAAAGATATTATAATATAATGTTACTGTCTCTAAAGTGGAATTTTGGCAATGGATGCTGGCAGTGACAGTAGCCATTCTTCTTGATATAACAGGTCCATCACTTGTATGTGATCGCTTTTTGGGTTATTCTCACTCATATTAGAAGCAAAAAGTGTGGGATCCTTGAAATTTGATATTTGCCAAAGTCATGTCATTGTATGATCATGGATAGGTAGATCTTAAACAACTCTCCCATTTAAAGATGCTTCAAGTCTGTCCTTTCTGGTTGGAAAATAATTTGCTTTTTCTAGGATTGCTGATGTGAACTCCTTGACTCCCTTATATGATCATGGATGAGTAGATCTAAAACAACTCTCCCATTTAAAGATGCTTCATTTCTGGTTGGAAAATAATTTGCCTTTTCTAGGGTTGTTGATGTGAAACTTCTTAATTCTGAAAATATTCCCAATACTGATCCTGTGCTTCCTTTTTCAGCTATAAAAATGAAAAACCAGGAGCAAGAAACAGATATTCAAACTTCAAACAATGTTACCAGGAAAGATGAGGTGTGCACATTGTGTGAGGAGTTTGCTGCCCAGGCACTTGATTACATGGCTGATAACAAAACCCAGACTGAAATTCTTGAAATCCTTCACAAAACCTGTTCTCGGTTGACTACTTTCAAGCAAGAGGTAACCTTTAGCTTTTTGGCTGATCATTATTGGATGTTGAATTGGAAACCAAAAATTTTGGCCCTTCACTTCTTTCCATCAATTGTGCTACCTTCAGTTTTTCTCTGCAAGATTTTGTTTGTGGTTTGTGTGTTGGTCTAAATTCTGTATGATAATGTATAATTCTGGACATCCACCTCGGTAGCATTGGTGGAGCAGCAAGTGTGGAGTTGCAAATTCTAGCAGGGAGATTTTTTTTTTGGAAGGCAGGCAGAACGGAGTGGATTGGCTGAATGCTATTATCACACCCATTTGCTATAAGAGAAATTGAGCATGTGATCTCTGTCTATAGTAGTCGATTACATCAAGTGGAGTCCTAGGATGAAGGATTTGGAAATGTTGCCGTGCATGATTTGTTCTTGAAATGTATGCTCTTGTGACTTAAATTGACTTGTGGTTGCTAGCCTGAGAATTTTACCATTGCAACCGTATATCATGCTGTATGTACAGGTGGCTTTACATGTGCATAAAATGTCTTCTTACTTTCTCCATGCTCGAGTGAATCCTTAAATTGACTTTTGTTTTAGAAAGCTTAATATAATCTATTTGGACGTTTCTTGTTGCAAGACTGCATAAATTGCACTTATTTTTATCTAAAAGATGTTATTGTACTTGGATATGGATAGTTTGTTTTCAATGGTCAGCATACCACCACAAGTGCCAATTGGACAGATAATGATTGCAGAGATTGTTCATGTCATGTAATTTGAATAATTATAGTGTAAATTCATACACCACAAATTTCTATTTCTAGGTGTATGTATGACTGTCTAATTTGATTAATTGCACCCAGTATTGTTACTTAGTGGTGGAACTCTGGCCATGGAGAAGCTTGTAAAACTTTGTGTATCTTAAAATCCTTGAATACTTAATTATGGTACTTGACCAATTCTAAATGCTTTATGTTTTGCTTTGCACAGTGCATCACTTTGGTGGACTACTATTCTTCTATTTTCTTCTCATATGTTTCCTCCGTGCAATCTGATGATTTCTGTCACAAATACAATCTCTGTCATGAAATGGAAATCTTCTCTGCAAAACACCAAGAGGATAGCTGTAGCATTTGTCAACATGCTATTTCAGAAGTATTAGTCAAGTTGAAAGATCCTGACACACAGGTTTGCATTTGACTGTTGGCTAGCATTGATAATGATTATAAAGGTTGTTTTGCTTTCCTGCCGCATCATTTGGAATTTTGGATGCAATTAGTTAATCAAGCACGCATGTTAGATCATTGTTTTCTGGATCATTGACCAACCAAAGACCAAAAGGCACCAATCTGGCAATCCATTTGTTGGACTGACTAACAATAAATAACTAATTAGTTGTTGATATCATATCCTTTGAAACACTTGTCCAGTCCAGAAGAACTCCAGAAACAGGAAAATGGAACTTTCTTCTATTCCTTTTTATATTTTTGGGAAACTGGTTAGTGAGACAATCTAATTGTCACCTCATTGCAGTTAGAGTGCAATTAATTTATACACTGACAGAATCAATCTTAAGTTCTTATAATTTCTCTATTTATTTACTTTTTATCGTGTATGATGCATGTATTGCAGTTCTTTGCCAATTAGTCAACCTAATGCTCATTCTTGCTTTTTTTGTTTTTTTTCCCAGCTGGAAATAATCGATTTACTTTTGAAGGCGTGCAACTCCATGGAGAATTATGCTAAAAAGGTGAGAACAATACTGGAATTTAAGATGAAATGTTTATAGTATTACACTTTAATTCAATTGTAATTCAGAAGACAGTGAATAGGGCCATAACTCAACCTGCACCACAAATTTATTAAGCTTCTCCATCTTGTTGGCCACCTATTTGATTTGTCACGCTTATTTGCATGATAGTGGTGATCCTCATTGATTGATCGATTTCATTTTATACTCATGGTCAATGGTTTGTATAGGCATCCTAGGATCACCATCTATAAGAAAACTACACAATGAACACGTAAGGCTAGACAAAATTAATATAAAAGAAACATTAAATTGAAATTTTAGTGGCATTTTTCCTGGCTATTAAAATTCTCAATTAAAGGTTACAGGAAAATTCAACCTGCGACCATATGTTACAACTCGATTTATTTCTCTAACATCTTGTTTGGATTTTTTGGCAGTGCAAAAGGATGGTTTTTGAGTATGGCCCCCTGATTCTTATCAATGCAGAGCAGTTTCTGGAAACAAAAGATGTATGCACACTGTTACATGCCTGCAAAGTGCCAAAAGACAGTGGTGAGCAAGCATCGACAATGCTGATGGCTGATTCATAATCATGATGCGAAAGATCAATTGGAAAGAAAATGCTCATGTTGCAGGTGTGCATAATAACTGGTGCTTCAGTTGTAATTATGGTGCACTGTGATTTCATTACGTGTTTGAAATAATTACATTCTTGTTGTATAAAAACCATAGATCTGGAAACTCATTTCTCTGCTCATCGGAAGCTCTGGATAATTGAATTAGTTTGATTTGGTAACTTCAGATCTTGCAGGTTGCTGATGAACAAAAACAAAAAAGAGAAAACTCTTACACAGGCTTTATTACATGAGACTGGTGGGTTACTCCATTTAGTTGCTTCTTGTCCTTGCCCTGTCCTCAAATTTAGTTTGTGGTAACAACCTCTTCACCTCGGTTAAATGTGTTGATTCCTTTATATTAAATTTGCTAAACCTTGTGGTCTATAAGCTTTATTTCGGTGGACCTTTTGTTTTGCTAGCAGAAAAAAGGTAGGGAAACATAAAATTTAAATGGAGTTTCGGATCCGAAATCTTGAAAAAGAAAGTAGTTTCATAAAATAAACACGTGTTTTATATACCAAGAAGGCAGCGTTTTTTTCTTTTTAACATAATTTGGACTGAGGGAAGTGGATTTGACACGTTATCCTTGAAGTTTTGTTGCCTTTTATGCAAGCTGCTTTCTCTTGGCATGTTATTGCCATACGAAATATGATCAAATTACTGTGCCAATTCTGAGCGAAGGGGGATCACCACGGGCATCACAAGGTTAAAAATCTAATTGATAATACAATAAATAAAAAAACAAAAAAAGTATGTTGAAGCTCGTTGCTGTCCCAACTGGACAAGCCCAACAACCGAGCTTCAAGGTGAATAATTGTGGAACTGGTAAAGGAACTCTCTCTTTTTCCTGACCTTGGAAGCTGAAGATGGAAATTTTGAAGCTGTTTAGTGAGAAGAAAAAAAAAGAGAGAGTCAGATTTATAAGTCAGTTATGATGTTCTATATTTTGTTGTTAGTAAAAAGTACTTAAAATGATTTACAACTTCATTTCTTTATTTACAGTATGTGAAAGTTGAATAGCAATTGTTGTATCCTTGTATTATTTCTGAAGTAAATGTATTTTTTGTACAGAATTTTGAGTATTCCCTATAATTTTCCCCTTCGAGTCTCGTTTTATTGTTGATTCCAAGTTGCATAAAAAAATTTCAAAATCTTTGAGTTATGTAATTTATAGTAGTTTCTTTAGTTTCCTTATTGATGGTAAAATTAGCTACAATCTCTTGAAGAATTAAGTTTCTATCTTCAATTAACCACCAAAAACCAATGATTGATCGGGAAAAAAAAAAGAATGTTTGCTAGTATTATAAAAAGATATCCTCTAAATATTATTAAAAATATCTCAATGATCGTATTTAATAACAAAGTAAAAATTGAATGAGAACAAAATAACCTAAATAAAGCTTAATTATCAGCAAAACAAATGTTAAAAGACGAATTGAAAAGAAATCAATTTTCAAAAAATGATTAAAAACCTAACTTGAGTTAGCATTTCAAATTTATGGCTCGGTTGTGAGATTAGGATAGCCCCATACAAAAAAAATAAATAAAATAATGAAGTTCAACTCTCAAGCAAACTAAATGATGAAAAGCAAATCTAGAAAAAAAAATCAATTTAAAAAAAACCTTGAATTTTTTTTTATTCAACATAGGTGAACTTAACTAAATTAAGGTCAATAACCTCATAGAAAAGAAAACAGAAAAAATCATGAAGCTTATGGTCCAATAATCTAATGTCGAAAAATAAGATTGAAAAATAAAAGATCAAATTTAAATCGAGCTAATCTTTAAAACTCGTGACACTAGGATTACCCCATAAAAGATAAATGTGAAAAAATCATGAAAAAAAATTCATAATCATCAAAAAATTAAAAAAAAAAACTAACAATCAAAACAATAAGGACCAAATATGGTATAAAAAAAGTAAATGAAAGAAAATAATAAGGGAATAAATTGAAAAATATGTATAAAATACAAAAGAAATAGGACCAAATTGGATACAAAAATTAAATGAAATAAAATGTTGAGGGATAAAATTAAAAAAAAATTAAAAAGCATTAAAAGAAAAAACAAATATCAATCAAAAGAATGAGCATAAAAATTAATACATACAATTATCAGAACACATTTAATTTTTGGTAAGGTTGGCGTGAAATTCAAGGCAAAGAGGGAGAAAAATGAGGAGAAAAGGTCCATTGAAGCCCAATCATTGTTCCGCCATGCACACGCTCATGACCATAGAGAAGAGAACAATGTGATGCTTTCAGCACCGTCTCAGAAGGCAACATTTATTTGTCGAGAGACACCGCACGCACTGCTCAAAAAGCATAGATACCTCCCACTCACCAACCACTTTATTTTTTCTAATTATATTTATATTTGTAAAAATATTGAATTGCTCTTCATTCAAATTGATTATAACTAAAAAATCATAATGAAAATACAAAAAAATCCTAGATGTTAGTTTTGATTTTTTTCGCTTTTAAAAGCAATTTAGTTATTTCACTATACAATCAAAGCATTAAAAAACCGAATAGCTTTTGGATCACAGTTTTAAGGTTTTTTTTTCTTTTAAGAGTATTTAAATCATTTTATTGTGCATCTAAAATATTAAAGGATTGATTTGTCTCCAATTAATATGATAATGATAAATGGATACTATTGAAAATATTATTTTGCCCTCAATAACTAATTAAATGATTTTGTTAGATAATTATAAGATAATCATTCCACTTTCATAATTCATAATAAATTGTCTTGATAACAAGTGAAAGATTTATCTCTTTTAGCTTTTAATTGTAGTAGCAGTTATTTGTGTTTATTGTGTTCAGAGGCTGTTTCTTGGATTGGAAAACGAGGGGAATGTACTGATGCAAAAGCATGAGATAGGGAGATTGTTGGGGAAAGCACCTTTGCCAAGGTCTACCATGCAAGTAATCTCAAAACTGGCGTGAGTGTGGCAAAGAGAAGGTATTAAGTGAGAAATTCTTTTCATGAGACTGATTAGACATCCGAATGAGGTGATGGCTACCAAAACTAAGATTTACTTTGCATAGAATATGTTAAAGGTGGTGAGCTGTTCAACAAGGTTGCCATGGGAAAGCTTAAGGAGGATGTTGCGAGGAAATATTTTCAAGTTTCAACAGCTGATTAGTGCGGTTGATTCTGTCACAGTAGAGTTTTGCATCGTGATCTGAAGCCACAAATCCTGCTGTTGGATGAGAACAAAAATTTAAAGGTTTCTGATTTTGGATCAAGCGCTCTTGCTGAATCTAAGCGGCAAGACGAGTTGCTTCACACAACCTGTGGAACCCCTGTTTATGTTGCTGCAGAAGTGACAACACAAGAGGCTATGATGGAGCTTAAGCTGATATTTGGTCTACCGGCTGTCTATCTTAAATTCCGTGATCCAGATGTTATGGAGAGTTTAGGAAGACAGGGCAGGGAGAATTAGAGCACAGAACGGTCGGTGAACATTGCTGCAAATCCAAACAACTAGCAGTTCTTAATCTAAACATAACTCCATGTTTTATGTTTGATAATTATCAGCTAGCAAATGAACCTTGCTTAATCGATATTAGCCTTTTTCCTGGCCTCCTATTCCAACACTGGGGAGAACTACAGGGAAATCGGGGCTCCATGACACGTTATTTAAGAGGGAAATTTTGGTTTCCATGATTAGATAACCTTTGACTTGGGATGGAGGGGGGAGGCTCCCAGGTACATGGAAAAGTGAACCTAACATGAAAAGAAGGCCAAAATAGCTTCTCGTAAGCATAAGCAGCATGCGTTAGCATCATCTCATTGGCATTCATTCGGATGAAGATCAAGTGGTTTACAACTACGAGGAGGAATAGCTCCATTTTCAAAAGAAGAAATTTTCCTCAAAAAGGGGACACCCCCCTCTCCCCCAGGCAAAACCTAAAAAATTTAGAATTGTAGTAAACCTAACTGTTACCTCATGCACAGGTGAATGCATGTCAAAGGGTAATCCTAATTTCCTATGCATGCTAAGTAAGTAAAGATCAATGCCCCTTTAAAGAACCGATGGAAGAAGATACAATCGTGTCCAGTGTACATCTGAGGGGCATTTGCCTCTTCAGAACAGGAGGTCTGATCAGGCGCCTCATACTGTCACCCCTTTTTTTTTTTTTTTTTTTTACTTTTCTTTCCTTTTTTTAATCGAATGACCACTGTACATCTGAGGTGGGGAACAAACCACCAAAATTGGGTCTTGTGACAGATGACTTCCCGAAACCTTCTCCTGAACCTTGTGCACCCCATTCATTCCTGCCAGTGGAAAAGAAATGAATCAGAGAGATTAGCATTATCAGTTTCAACACTGTAGACAAGCAAATAGACAAACTAATAGCACTCAAAGGTTGATTAGTTGTTCTAATCATTAATGAACATAATCGTTAGTAATCAAAATATTGTATTAGTTTTATTTACATATTCAAATATAGTAAATACATCTAATTAGTGCATATATAATTATCAAATTATGTTAAATTTTATTAGAATTGTGCTTATTTTTATATATTGCTGCATCACCTGCCAAGGAGAATATCAATAAACATTTATTGTTTATGCAAATTATTTTTTTGGATCTGTGTCGAGTATTCAAGTTTTGACTCAACATTAATCTTAAGTATTTTTAATAATCTTTGAAATATTTATTCATATTTCTTTCTTTGCATTCAGATGCTTCATCATGGTGTTGATTAGTTTCCCAATACTCTTGAAAAAATAGATTATTATATATATTTCAGGGGGTTTAACAGTTAGGTGAGTACAAACTCAAACTCTCCAATCTAAGAGACCGAAGGCTGCAGCAGATACCTGCATTACAACAGTTTTTCTTGGTCCTAAGCCACTCAAATTAATTGTAGCCAGGAATTAGAATTCGGCCCAAGAAATGGATATTGTACATGAACACGCTAAGTGTGACAAATACCACCGGGTGGTTATTTAAATAAGCAACCGAGAATAGTGACCATAGTAAAGGTTAAAAACCAGAGGTCACTCATGAATTTATGATTTAACTGCGAAAAACTTGGGCATCAAGTGTCACATCATTCTTTTATTGTCCAAAACAATGGAATTATTTCAGTGCATCAATCTAACACAATATTCTTTTCATCTCAGTTATCATAGTTTTAATTGATATCAGATGATCTTCAGATGTTTCAACAATGATAAAAGTCAGACTGATGGTTTCTCGTTTTAGTCATATATACATTCCAATTCGAGATTAGAGATCTAATAAAAGAGAGTTCAAATGATGATGCACTCACTTGGAACAACTATGGACTGGAGATGACCCCAAAGCATTGTCGGTTGCAGCTCCAGTGGGACTCCCATAAATCACTTCATTCTGAGCACATTCCTCCTGAGATTTCAGAGAGAACTGGCTAGTGCTGCCTGATAATGGTGGGAAAAAGGCATTCTGTAACCATGGTTCATTTTCACTTGAACCAATGACTGGACTGAAAACCCCACCATTCTGGCCATTGCCAAGAAAAACCTTCTGGGGAGAAAGAGTACCAGAAAGGATTTGATCATCTTTTGTAAACAGCGATGGCATAGTTTTCTGAGATGGAGGTGGTATAATATCTTCCTTGGTTGATCTGTTTCGTTCTGGGGGTAAAAGCCAGCTTCCTGGGCCACCTACTAAACCTAAACCATCCTGACCAAGAGGAGAACTGTTCCACATTTGCCATGTTCTCTTCTCATTCCCATGCATATCATCCGTAGGTAGAGTGTTAAAATCTTGGGCTATAGGAGTAGTTGGGAACCAATTAGAACCATTATTCTTTTCATCAGCAGTTCGTAGTCTTGACAAAGGGGACTCAATTGGAGATGGCTTGTTCACTTCAGGAGATGCAGACACATTCTTTATAGCATAAGGCCTTTCCAATCCCAGTCCCATGTCTGGTGCAAAACCAGTTCCCAGGTCTAACTGAAAATTATCAAGCGACTCTGAAACAGGCCCAAGCAATGATATTGGGTCAGGAATATAACATGGGTCTTCAAACAGTTCTGGTTCTTCAGGTATAAAATCACAGGACCCTTCCACAGAACGGGGAAAAATTGGTTCAATAGGAGGTGAGAAACCTAAACTAGTGCTACTGGATACATTTGGAAATGCAGAGGCTGGAAATGGTGATGGCAGCCCAAAATTGATTGGATTATCAAATGATTGCATTGGTGATGATTGCAAAGGAAACTGTTGTGCTTGAACTTCTGCTTGTTTTGAATTTGGTCTACAGATGACATTTGCATTTGAGGATGAAGGAGCAGGTGATGAGCGTGCAAATAATTGCTGCCATGTTTTCTTAGGTTGGCTTGGTTGCGTTTCAGAGAGCACCTGTTGTGAATAGCAGAGCATCTTAACACTTTTTTTCTTATAAATGCATTGCTAATCCACAAGCATCCAAAATAAGCTATCTATCTTTAATAAAAACCCTAGCATGCCTTCCAATCAAAGTTACCCAGATGTATGGGCAAATAACCAATGATAGGAGACAAATCTCATCACAAAGCAAAAGGGCAAGCATTTAAAAAATCTAGATCAAACTTATGCACATATGACTAAAATAACAAGGAGAAATTCAATATGGGATTAAAAAAAAACAATTTCTGCATAACTTATCCAGCATGCCTGTAAACATAATAAAAAAAAATTAATACGAGACAATTTCACCAGAACCCTAGCATGCTTTTCAAACAAAGTTTCTAAGAAGAACAGGCAACTAGGCATTAACAGAAAATTTTCAACGCAACTAAACAAACATTTTAAAATCTATATCAAATTTACACAAAGTTGAAATGACAATCAATCAAGCCGGTTAACCATTATGTTCAATCAAAGTTGCAAAATAAGTGCTAGACAATCAAAATTTATAATACATAGATGGCCAGCGCAGCATGCCATGAGGATAAAATCAATATAAAGAAAGCAACAAATTCTGCATGCCTAAATTTTTTTCCACCTGTCAACAAGCAAAAATAAATAAGAGTAAGCATGCAGCAAGACAACTTACAGGACGATAGATGTTCCTTTCATCTCCATTCAGACTTGCTTTCCCAGCCAGACGGTCAGGTGGATATATCTCTCTCCTATAGGCAGAAGTATGAACAGGATCTATAGAACTGTTGGGCTTATTTTCTTTAGTGACAATAGCAGGCATATTAGCAGGTTTTCCAAAGAAACCACCTCCGCTAAAAGCTCTAGAAGAAGACAAAAATGTACCCTTCATTCGATCAAAATACCTAGATCCAGCATTGCCCCGGTTAAAATTGCTTCCAGGTGTATTCTTAATCCCATGTCCCAATTCAATGTTCTGACCTTTTACACTCTCTGTCCCAATTTTTTGATGTTGACGGCGCTCAATTTCACTCTTCTTCTCAACATCCCGCTTCTGATCACTTTCCTTACCAACTTTCTTTTCCAAATCTTCTGCATCAGAGTTGCTCTTACTAGACCCCTTGTCTTTCTCTTTCCTTCTTTCCTGACGTTTCTTTTCTGCTTCCTTCCTACTATTTTTCTCCCTGGTTAGTGGTGATGATCTACTTCGATCCCTTTCAGCCTCCATTATCTCATCCCTCAGCTTCCTACGTTCCTCTACCAACCTAGCAACCTCCTCCCTTTGCTTTTTCTCTTCCTCCTCTAAGAGCTCCTTCTCTAACCTAGCCTGTCTCTTCTCTTCAGCTTTCCTGCGTGCTTTCTCTCCTCTACTCTCATGAAAGTTTTCCCCATTCTCGCGCCTATTAGCCAACATCACCCTATGCTCGGCATCAGAAGAGCCATCCTCAGAGGAACTAGTCCTAAAAATCTTCCTCCAAAGCCACCGGATGCTCAAGAAAAAAGATGTCAACACCTTGCAAGCAAAAATTACAACCCCTGAATATGATGTCTCGGCCAAACAATGTCCATCCCCTCCAAAAATCCCACTCCCATTCTTCCTCCAATAACTAGACTTCCCAGCTACAGACCCACCAGCCCAACCACCATTATCTAACCACTCCTGACTACACATCCATCCATTATCACTCCACGCCTTGCCATTCAGTAACTTCCCACCTTTCCCCACCAAATCCTTAATAATCCCAGAATTTGAAATCCCCAACCCAGGTGGTACAGGCAAATCCAAAACTGGCCGTTTCGAAATATGCCCACAATAAGAACACATAAACTTACCTGCACCCGGATTCTGATCCTTATATGGACTCAAACAATTCCTACACTTCCTCGTAGCAGTTTTCCTAAGCTTCTGCAATTCAATAGCTTCAAACCTTTTCCTCTCCCTCAATCGTGCATTTCTACGCACCCGCCAAGCAGACAGCTGTGGCATCAAAACCTCGTACCAAAATAAAGTAACCAGGAGCACAAAAACACACGCCAGTCTCGGCGATGTAATCTCAAAACGAAATGCCGGCGGCAATAGCTGTGAAAGTGCCCATAATCCTATCAAAGGAATAACTAACCAAGGCAGCATCGTAGCAACCCGGCGAGACCACTTTTGTATCACACACAGTATACACATTATCCTCCTATTTTCCCCGTCTTTGGAAAACAATCCAATACAAAGAGAAGAAAGAAAGAAAAGAAAATCCCCAATTCAAAATCTAGCAATGCTTCAAATTCGAGACCCTAACCCTATCTTCTCCAATTCAAACCAATTCGCAGATACTTCAAGAACCCTAAAAATCAATAAATAAATAAAAATCCCAAACCAATTAAAATTAAAAACAAAAAACAAAATAAAACCTAATCCAAGATTAATTGAGTGATTAAAAATAATTGTTAGATTAGAGTTTGATAAAACGGCGACGTAATGAGCTGGAAACAATGCGAGAGAGATTCGGGGACTTACAATCACAGGTTGAGAGGCCATGGCAATTGATGGAAATGAGAGGCAGAAAATGAAGAAGAAAAAAAAAAGATTTTGATAATCGGGGCAGGCGGGTTCGGATTTTGGAAATCGGTTCGTCGTCGTCGTTGTTGTAGCAGCAGCTTTGGTGTTTGTTTTTCTGTTTTAACAGAGAAGAAACTCGAGAAAGAGAAGAGAAGAACAAGAAATTATAAAAATAAATATATGAATAAATTTTTTATAATAAATAAGATAAAAGGGAGATTTTGTTAAAAGATAAATAAATAAATATATTGAGGGAATTTAAGGAAAACAAATTATACAAGCGATCTTTCAAGTTTTTTTAGGGTGAATTATATTATAGTCCTCGTAGATTATGAGATATTCCGTTTCAGGCTCTCACTGTATAAACTTCTCAAA
>Ga0325403_1002383_pt1 | contig 16570 bp, 7 predicted proteins | sample PopdelMetagenome_19_FD_205665 | JGI IMG/M metagenome (GOLD analysis project Ga0325403, IMG submission 205665) | Populus deltoides microbial communities from Bellville, Georgia, United States - Xylem-PdKOR-R4 | ecosystem: Host-associated > Plants > Phyllosphere > Stem > Wood/Secondary xylem...
ATTACTAACACAGATGAATAGTAAGCCAGTATATCAATTAGAGGTTAGTTCCACATAATTCGTTGACATCAATTTGATCCAGCTAACTTTCTGATTTTGTTCAGATATATCAAAGGGGCCACTGGCTATAAAAAGCCTTACTTTTATACGAGATATTTTTCTAGAACAGAACTTTACATTAATTAGAATTATTTCCTCAGAATTTGGTGATATATTTTTTATCCAGTTGAGATACAATGGTAATTGTACTCTTTTAGCTCAGACTTGCAGAAAGTGACAGCTGGCTGTGGAAAGCCCTGCTCGTGATGGATATTTTTCTACCATGGATATTAAAACACACCCACATACATGGGCATCTAGCCCCTACTATATCATCTAAACTAACAAAAAGTTGTGTCTAACACATTCCGCATTCATCCCTTCTACAAAGAGTAGAACAAATGGAAAAGAAGTCCAACTGCAGTGGTAGTGCTAAGGATGCTGACCACACGTTTGATTAGAGAGAGATGCATGAAGGCTACCAAAAATTCATGAGAAAAATGCTTGTGAAAGCAGAAGCATGATTCATTTAGAGGAAATGTATGCTTACTCTTCCTCAATAGGGTAATCAATGGATTCCATAGAAAGGTTCTTCTTTGCCTGAATTCGTGCCAAAAGGAAAAAAGAATTTGATTAGAAATGCTTATATTGCACAAAAAAGCATTCTTTGTGATGAGACAACAATTCACGGTGGAAAGTCAAATGCCCTTTCGCAAGAGAAATCATTTAGCCACAAAACATTAAATTTTGGGGAGAATTACTGAAGGAAATGGCAAGCCAACACATAAATTTAGATAACATGCACTCACAGCAGTACGTCCCCAAACAGTTGGACGCTTGCCGCGCACAAGTCCATTTGATATAGTGGTAGTTTTTTTAGCATTTGGGGATGCATTATAATCAGCAATCTTATTCTCCAAACTTGTTTTAGTAGAAACATCAACATACAGGTCATCTGACTTATCTGGCAGCATTGCCAAACTGTTGTTGCTTTGATCTGGTGTATCAGGCAATGAAGCTTGAACTGGATGTGATGACAACTTTTGTTCAACTTTCAAATCATTGTCTACCTCAGCTTCAGGGTACTTGAAACCAGAACTAAGATCATCACTGCCCTGCATCTTTAATGCACACAGAATAAGAATAGTTCTTGTTCTTAACTTTCAATTCACAAACAAGGAAACTAAGTCAATAATGAGTGGAGTCATAGATGACAATACAATAAGATATTCAAATTATAAGGATTCGATGCAGCAAATATGCATCAAGAGCATTGAAAAGATGCCCAGAGTTGCAAATGCAGGAGGTTTATATCCATAGTCTTGCATAAGGTTTGATGATTGCTAGGTTTAAACAAGATCATCACTTTGTATAAAAAAGCAGGTCAGAAAGTCCAATGGATGCACCTCATGGTCAGATGGATCATCTTCGCAAGAGTCACCGCTCTGAGTGCAGGTTCCACTTGATGCATTGTCATGATCATCATCTGTATATACATCAGATTCTTCCGTTGCATCATCTACATAAGACTCATCATCATCAGTTACCTCCTCATCCTCGCTTCCACATTCATCTGAATCAGAGTACAGTCCTGGGGACATGGAACCTTCCTGCAGACGCAAAGCAAATTCAAGCATAAAATAAAAACTCGCAGCAAATGAAGTAAAAAATACAGCATGGGGAAAGAATGGCCAAGACATTCAACTTCAAATGTACGTAACCATCAAATAACATTTAACAACAGCCTCTATGACCTATCATTTCTTGTTCTGTTGAGCTATAAAGTTCCCGTATCATCCCAAGCTTTATGCTATTCTTGTATTTCTTGTTCCTCAAGTAGACAGAATGAAATTCAGGGGTAATTTCTGCTAAAACCAAAGGTCGGGATGATAAAGATTCCAAGGCATCAGTAACTAAAACTGCAAAGCTGTTAAGTGGCCTTTATGCCTTATGGAATATTAATAGTAAATGAAAAGACTGTTGGGCTTAACTTTTGTTATCCATCAAATGATTGTTGTTCACTTCGTGTTCATTTTAGGCTCCAAAGTAAACAGAAAGTGTTTCAAACCTAGTTAATATTTAGTTAGTAAGAACCAGTCTACACCTGATTAGGAAGAAAAACTTTCTAATTTAAACACTGGTAAAAGAAAAAACTGTTGAGCTTAACTTTTGTTATCCATCAAATGATAGGTGTTCACTTCATATTCATTTTAGGCTCCAAAGTAAACAGAGTGTTTCAAACCTAGTTAATATTTAGTTAGTCAGAACCAATCTACACCTGACTAGGAAGAAAAACTTTCTAATTTAAACATCCAATGTCTGTAATACATGAAGCTATGTCATACTCAAGTTAAAACAACAACAGAGACGTGCAGCTTACACTGAATATTTTTTCATACTCTTCCAATAATGTTATAACAATGGCTTGTGCATGATTAGCTGCAGCTGCTGCTTTCAGAAGCTGAATGGAACCATCGCCCCCCACATTAAAATTGGATTCAATTTCACAGTCACCGGCTAGAAGAGGACGAAGAAGTAAGGGTGCCATACAAGCAGCCACAGCAGAAGTGCTCATTCGGTTTACATCTTTGTGAGAAGCTACAGTTTGCATCATTAGAAGAATTCTGAACATAAAAAAGAAAATGAAGCAAACTGATTCAAAATCAATGCAAGAAATGCAGAGCGGAGGAGCAACATCTAAGCCTCAATCCAGAAAGAAAATAGGTAAAGAAAACACAAACGAGATAGTTTGATGCTCCAAATCTACAAGACTAAAAAATGAAGTTCAGTCTACAAATATCATTTATATTTTGTTACATCCTGGAATCCCAATAATTCTTTTCCGAAGTGTCAAATTCCATGCATGTCAAAAGTATGAGAGAATTTATCTACCTCTGCAATAATTGACGGTTTGGCTCTGGGAACGTTTCACATACTGCCACCCGCATGGCATTTACCCTACTGCCACGATCAGTTCCTAAACATTATAAAATCATCAATAATGGAAAATCAGATAACTAATAAATTGAATAACACAGACTACTGAAAATTCAATACTATGGTACAAAAGAAAATTATTGAGCAAAATTCCAAGGAATAATTCCCACTAAAATTTCAAATTTCATCAGACACGGCATATCTACAGATCCTCAGGATGTCTCAACAAACACCATGGGATTGGGAAGAGACTCAATCTTTGACCCAAGTCAGTAACATAGCCATAAATCCACAAAATTGTTTCTAAAACTTACTGCAGACCAGTTTGTTGATGACAAGCAGTAAATAAATCTTCTAATAGATTTTAAACTACATCTAACCAATCACCATTATTCTCAATGTTTAACATCCAAGCATATAACTCCTTCAAAGGTAGCATAAGGATTCCAATTGCGAGAAAAGCATGACCAGATTAATGAAGTGTAAACATAAAGGACACTAAATAATCAACACATGCAATGCGCATATCTGAAATATGTACATAAAGAAGATAGCACTGATAACTAGAAAGAACACAGTTGGAATATATATGCACATGCATTACACGTGTACTGTATTCCGTTTAATTCAACCAACAAGTAATGTCACAGTACCTTTTTAGTCTTCCAAAACTCTCTAAATTTGGTAATGAAAGAAACAATTTTTGTGAACCAAACTATATCACTGGATGTAAAGATTGTGACTGATAAATTTTATATGAAATAAAATGGTTGGGCATTGAAAAATACATAATGCACTTGACAAGTTTTCAGCATAAATATTGTAAGTAACACATAAGGCAGAACAGGAATAGATGAAGATAATGAAATACATACTCCAGGAACAGACTTACGCCATGCTTCAAGCAGTGCATTGCAGCATGATGTGGGGACTGGAGATGATGGCAACTCTCGGAGGAAATACTGTAATGTTGGGAGACGATATTTATTAAAGAAACATGAAGACAGCTTGCACAATTTGTTATTTGTAGGAATCAATACTAATATTGCATCTGGAAAGAGAAATACCTTGACACAATCAGCAATGACATGTGCATCCTCCTTCGGAGAGAACTCGGTTGTTCCTAAGGCACACCAAAAGCATTAGTTTGAAACTAAAAAAAATAAAAACATATTATTTCCATGACATTTCCACACAACTGGTTTCCTAGCCTATACTGCTTCATTAGTAAAGAGGGTTTTGATTCTTATATTTTCTTGAGCTACTGTTAAATCTTAAATCAATGAAATGTATATCCGAGCTTTAAAGTGTGATTGGGCTCCATTGTGAAACATGAGAAAAGACACAACCCATGGGACCTGCATTTTAAAGTAATAAACAAAAAGTACAGGTTTACTGAGGACAAAGGATATCTGAATAAACTTACCCTGCTCATATTCTTTTATTCTATGCTCAACATCATCAACATCTGCAGCTTGCCGCAAGATGCCTTCCACCTTTATTCCTGTTAATCGTTCAGTCAATCAAGTTCAGACAAGTGAGGAAAAACAAAAATATATCATTACATAAGTAACCAATAAAGAAAGAAGTCTTCCTAACTCTAATACTAATGTTAGATTAACAAAGTTCATATAAAGAAGACAATTATTTGTGAAATTCATGAAGGTAAACAGGTCGAAATGAAAAATGACACGGTTGAATGCATCGATCCTTGTTAAGGTGGGGGGGGGGATATTATACTGGTCTGAGGTAAAAAAAACATTTCAAAGTCATAGTAAGCCTGTAACACTAGAAGAAAGTAGTCTTTAGTCACTCCTCACTCCACAACTAACAATTCATGAATATTTTTTGAGACAGTTTAAAAGCAGATAACCCAGAAGAGAAGTACTTGCAACTTACAAAGCAGGTTAATTATTTTTTTCCATATTTGGTACCACCACCATCAAATGTGATGGGAAAACACTGTTAATAAGAGGACACTAACAAAAATCAGAGCATGAGAGGTTAAAAGGGCAAGTTTCAACCAGCCAGACAGCACAGAACTTCCCTCATTCATTATAGTACTCGTAGCTTATTGAAGGCCCTATTACAGCACTCCACAAGCAAGCATCGGATTAAGTATAGATGATATTCAGACTCTTTATCTACAATTGCAACGGAAAAGGTGCAGACTATGAACTATGGTATAGTACCATATCACATTGAGATCACATCCATATGGTTAATTCACTATTGATAAAACAAACATCTTTAGATCATATTCATATGCATATGCAAATTAATTCACTACTGATAACATAAATGATCATATCCTTGTGTACCAGAGAAGGAAAAAAACAGGAACTATGCTGTCCCAGGTATTGCCAGTTTTATCTCTCAACTCTCAACCACGAGATAAAGGAATCCATTGATGAAATAGGAAAAGGAAGCAATCCAGAGATGTGGACAAGGAAAGGCAATAACAAACATAATGGAAAGGGAAACCCACCATGGTCTTCTATAAACCTTAAAGCCTTCTCCAGAAAAGATGGAGATCCATCAACATCTTCTATAGCAAGTAAAATCGGTCTGCCAATGACCAAAGATTTTACAGGATGCTTATCCTTCACTACAGGAAAAAAAATGTAAAAAATGTCAATATCTTACGGATCTGAAAAATAAAAACAAAGTTTTTAAGTTCAGAATTTCATAAAAAAAAAGTCCAGTCTCAAATATTATAAATCTCACATATTTTTGGTCGTCACAAATCATGACGCAAAAAAAGAAAATAAGAACAAACAAGAAGTCACGGAAGAACAAAAAACCTAAAGAAAATGGCATGCAGGCCAGTAATTCTCCTTCTTATAAGAAAAAAAACGGTTGAAAACTAGGGGCCATGAAATCATCATTAACCCTTTTCCATCTAATCTTCAGTGGTTCCATCATACTGTTGCTGAGGAAAGCTGTAATTTCTAAATGCATCTAGGCAACAACTAGTGATTATGTTTTCTGTGCTATACAAAAATTTAGATGCAAAAACCACACCACATAAGCACAAAGTACACTGATGTCAACCAGAAAGGATGAATACTGACACTGTTCCAAAGAACCATCAGCTCCATCAGTCTGATCATCTTGGAAGATACCATTTTGCCCCATCACAAGAGAGGTGCTTGGTGCCTGTGCCAGAGCATTCTCAAGAGCAGTCTTCCATCCATATAAATCTTCAGAAGTTTCAGCCTGTGGCAGCAACACAAAGCAATCACAAAAATGTAATCAAGATTGCAAAAAGAGACAGAAACGAAGCACAAAAATGCACACCCAATTCTCACTGAACCCCATAAGATTTGCAAGTTGAGAATAGCTATGTAGGTTAAATCCATTGTGGAAAAATAAGGATGCATAGGATGAAGAACTAGTGGGATGGATAGAGCTTATGAAAGGCATTAAAATTGCGACCTTGTCACCTAGAGTCATCTGATAAAGTTACAATTATGACCTGCATAAATGACTGATTGAACTGCTTGTGTTCTTGAGATCAAGTATGGTGAAATAGTTTGATGCGTTCTCATATCAAATAGTGGAAAAAAACTGAATGATTAAATGCAAACTAAGCTAGACACTAAGCTGGAAAGCTTGATCTTTGTTCTTCGCCAAGTTACAACCCGGATCAAGCTCAAGCCAAGTGAATACCCTTACGCTAAACTCTTTTGCAGCCTCAGGAGATTATACATGAATACATATCAGAAATGCTATCTAAAGCAATGTCAAAAGGGATCGCAAAGAAGGAAAAAAAACATCACCTTGAGAGTGAATGCCCGTCCATCACGGCCATCAGGAAAGAGAACAGTCAAGAGCTTTTTATCTGCTTTGACAACCACACTGTGAAATTCCAAAAGAAACACGAAGTTAGTAGACTACTTCCAGTTGTGAAAAACAATGAGAAGAGTGCATGATTAACAGTGTCTAACTTGAAAAAGCAAGCCAACCTGCCTGAATTGTTGAGGTCAATACCACCGAGGGTCAGGTTCACTTCACTCCCCTTCTGAGGAATAGCACTCTGATAAAATAAAAATGCTGTGGTGAAGGTTACATGGTAAAAAAACAGTGCACCAATGCTGGAAGGGTGGGGGCTAAACTTCCATAATTATGAGAATTACCACCATTGCCAGTAAAACATATGGGAAGGCAAATTAAAAAGATGCAATAACTACCATATGCAAAACTACTAACCGGATTGCTTCTGAAGAAAACCAGTGATGTTCTTGTTAAAATAAACCACCTTTTCTTCCAGGATGTCCATCCAATTCCTGTACAACACAGGGTTAAAAAATATAACCCCAGAGTGAACAAAGATCCTCAGAAATGCACATTCAAATGCTCACGGTACAGTTGTTCTCAAAAGAAAAGGCTTGGTTTTCTTGATTGGATCCTCAAAAAGGTGACAATATTACTATCTGTATACATGATATCTGCAGTGTTTAATCAAGTATGTTAAGAAATGCCTCTTTAGTAATATCTGCGGTGTCTAATCAAGTATGTTAGGAAATGCCTCTTTAGATTAAAGAACTCGCACCCCCATCTTCTCTCTCTGTGTATTATCTCTTTCTATGAAAGTACAATAGCATAGCAGGATAAAACTACAAAATCGAAATAAAAACCAAAAACAAGCCAGCTCCAACTGGGATGAAACTAAAATCAGAAAAAAGAATATCATCATAAACTGTAGTCGATTGAACACAAGTCAACAACATTTTTTGTCTCCGTTCCATGCATATTTTGCTATTTGTAATTAAGCGTGAGAAAATTCGTAAAACCAAAAATATAACACACCTTTGGATGAAATAAAAAGCGGCCCGCTCTTGAAAATCTGCAACATAGATTATTATACTTGAGAACAAAAGAAGCAACAGACTCCGATCCATGAAACCAGAACTAAAAATCGATATCATCTAGATAAGCTACCTGATCAGCAATCATTATGATCTTGGTCTTGAGAAAAATAAAAGCGTGGGAAAGGGGGGGGGGATTACCGCATTGCCACCGTGAAAACGCATATTTTCAAGTTGTCCTGGTGCTGGAGGTGGAGGTGGAGGAGGGGGGCCGCCGTCTCCCTACATTTACGTCATTATGAATCACGTTGTGAATTAAAAGAAAAGGAAAACAAGAGTAAGAAATCATTTTGCAAATAAACCTTGGAAGATTCCGTGTTTTTGTTGTTAGTCATCACTTGATCGTCCAGGAATCACAAAATCACATAATGTGCCTTGTTTAGATGTTTGAAAAGGTGACGGGAAGACAATGAGGAGCGAGGGAGAGAGAAGCGTGAAGAAGGGAACGGAGGGAGACTTTAGTTTTTTCTTGTCCTTTGTTGCCTCCTGTGGGGTGGGGTGAAGGGGATTTCTTTTTTTGTTTTTCTTTTTCCTTCTATTTTCTTCTCTCTCTTTCTCACGATTTTTTATTTATTTTTTTACTTTTCTGGAATGTTTAGGGAGGGGGGAGAGAAATGAAATTCCAGCGGAAACCCGCTGGCAAAGCAAAAAAGGAGGAGGTCCAAAAGAGAGCAAGCAGGAGTCTCCCTCCTAATATGCTGCGCTTGTACACGTCACCCCTATTCTTCTTCCTCTTTCTCTTTCATCGAGACGTGGTGGAGGGATATTAATCATATTATTATGGAAAATCGGAAAGGATACCAATACGAGAGATATTCACACACACACACACACACAACACACACACATAGACCCACACACAATAGATTTATTGCCAGTGCTTCAATGCTGGCCGAGCAAATTCTTTTTTTGATGTAAAAAAAAATCAAATCCCGGGTTATTGATTCAAATAATAATTTAAATAATATAAAAAAATGACAATAATAAATAAAATAACAAAAAAATTAGATCTGGGTCTATCTAGATTATCAAACAATTAAATGTTAACCTAATAGAATGCAAACTATAAAAAATAACAAAGTCAAAACTCAAAAAAAAAATTAATTTTTAAAAAAAAACCAAGCAAATTTAGACGAACTTTCTAAACCAGGTCTTGTCTCAAAAACCTAACTCATTAAATCATGTATTTGGGTTCAATTAAAAAACTTAACTCTGAATTAATTTAATTTTAAATAATGAAAACGTTAAAAAAAACTCACAAAAGAAACAAAAGAATTATGACAAAATTTTAGAAAAAAAATTAAAAAGAATGAAATTTGAAAAAAAAAAAACAAAATAAATAACAATTAAAACAATGAGTATTAAATTTAAAAGATTAAAAAATTATAGAGATGAAATTGAGAAACATGTGTAATATAAATTATTAATAGATTAAAAAATAACATGAAATTAAATTAAAAAAAATACCCAATGGAATCAAACTATAAAAAATAAAAATAAAAACCCAAAAAATAATAGGAAAAACAATTTAAATTAATATTTATAGATTAAACTATTTTCACTTGCTAATTCTTCCAAGACACGTCCATAATAGCTGCAAACATCATAGATTATTTCTATTGTCTATATAGATTTGAAAAAAATTATTTTATAAAAAGTACTTTTAGTTAAGGTTGGTTTGAAAAATATATATTTAGTTAAAACTGTAGTTGAAATTGAAGTTAAATAAAAAGTAGTTTAATGTGTGTTGATTAAAAGAATGCTTTTTAAATTGAGGTTATAAAATAATTAAAAAATATGTATATTAATATTAATAGTTTTTAATTTAAATATTATAAATTTAACTACTGTTATTGTATCATGAAATAAATAATATTGATATCAAATATTTTTTATTATTACATTAAACTATGTGCAATTTCATCACATACGGAATCTATCAAATTAGGACTATATTTTCCATGATTTCTTAAGTGCGCAATAACAAAAATTGAATTTTTTATCATGTCATCAAGCAATCTCCTTCTAATTTTTCGAATAAAACACACAAAAAAAACACAATTTTTTTTCATTTTGAATAATGTCAAGTGAATAGCACTATTCACTTCAAGGGCACCGTTCACTCTTGAAGTAAACAGTGCCTAGATGAATTAATTCACTAGGGCACTGTTAACTACAAGAAGTAAACAGTGCCCAGGTGAATTAATTCACCTGGGCATTAGACGTGGCTGCGTGAGAAACAGCTAAGAGTTGCTTTTCACGAACCATTGTTTTTAACGGGCTCTATGTATACAGTAATTCATGTTTTATTATTAGCAAACGTATTGTTTACGCGGTTTGCTTTAAAAACAGCGGCAGTCACGGAAACAAACTGCCTTAATTTTACATTAAGTTTACACACAACTACACATTCAATCCATCTCTGCGACATATAATTATGAAATTCCCAGCACCATATCCACTTACCTGTTCGTCCTACACACATCCATATTAGTTCATAACATCATAGATTAATTTTACACTAAGTTTACACCCAACTACACATTCAATCCATTTTTTAACACAAATTTCACAATTTTCCATCCCTAATCAAGATGTGATGTGAGTGTGAATTTTCTTTCAGGATAATAACACGCGTGTGAGTGTGAATTTTCGGTCATGTGATGTGAGTGTGAACTACGAGGGTTTTTCCTTCTTGCTTTTTCTTGAATGTGACTATCTAGTTAGTAGTTTCTTGGTAGGAAAATTACCATTGATTTTTAACATGTCGCTCATTCCTTCTTCTTCTTCTTCTTCTTCTTCTTCTTTCAGGTTTACCTAATGATTCTCACAGCATGTTGAATTGGTCGGTGCCATGGACATGCTTTGCACCGCACAAATCGTGTCTATAAAGCAATTTCTCTGCCTCTCGTATATTATGTCGTCCATTATGCATCTTCACTTTTTTTTTCTAGGATTATTATGCGTGTATACAGTTGTTTGGTGCTCGATTGATCATCGTCCCGTATCAAGGGCAGAGACTTCTTTGTGGGGTCAAGGACTGGAGGTAAAGATCACTCGGTTTTTTTTATCATTTTGCAATTGATTATTTTCTTTTAATTATCACTCTAGTTATTAGAGATGATTATTTTCAGTTTAGTTTAATTTTTATAAAAAAATAATTAAATTGATTTTAAAAAAATTGAAACTGGGTCAAACTGACCGGTTTCAGTTTGGTTCAGTTGTTTTAAGGAAAAAACCAGTTCAAACCTGTTTAACTCAGTTTTTTCCGGTTTTGACTCGGTTTTTTCCGGGTTTTTTCGGTTTGGATCCGGTTCGGTTTTTTAAGTTTTTTGCTTATAAAACCAAAACCGAACCGAACCGGCTGATTTTTCAAAATTTTAATCGGTTTAATCGATTTTTTTATGATTTGGTTTTTTCAATTATTTTTTTTTATTTTCTTGATTTAATTAATTTTTTATTTTTTTTGCTTACTCTACTTGTCATTGATTGAATGGAACACCAGATTTATGGCAAGGAAAACCTAGTATTTTTTTTTTGTTTTAAAAGTTTTTTAAATTTTTTTATTTACTTAATATTAATATTTTTTAAAAAAATTTTATTGTAGGGTGATGTTAAAAATATTTTTTTTAGTATATATATTTTTTAATATATATTTTTTAAAAAAATATTTTCCACATTCATAAATACCCCTAGTGAATGCACTTTTTTACGGGACAGTGATTTTTTTCGATCCGAGAAAAAGAAGGGAAATAAATGAAACGAGAGGATTGGAAAAACCTTGTCTGCCCCTGTCGTTGTGTGAATCTTTAAACACGACAAACAAATACTGTCCTGTTCAAACCAAGAAGAAAAAAAAAATCCATAATTAACATGGGAAGATGAGGTGTCGTGATCGGTGGCGTTGATATTGATACACCAGTAGCCTCCCGAATTTCTAGCGGAGCTGAAAAGGGCCGTGATAGCACAACAATCACGCCGCTGGTGCAATGTCCTGAGATCCCAGCTCCATCCAACTAAAAAGCCTAAACCACATCATTCACGTATCGCCCTTGATTCAGGGATGTTGTCGCCTTTTACTCTTAACGACCCTTGAGACTTGAGAGGACCATAAACACACGGGCCATTGGTGTTTTTCTTTTTACTTTCTCAGTCGTCTGACTGGATGCAAACGCTAATTGCGCTTTTAGCAAAGATGAGGGAACGTCAGGTAGATTTACTATGCCCATAGACACGCATAGCCATGCACTGTAGTGTAATTACCATCTTGACTTTTTCTTAAAATCAATGATCTTGTTGAGATAATTTGGTCTTTTCATGAAACCTTTAATTATTATTGAATTGGGGGGATAGAAATCCAGTGCTTTTTAATTTTTTAAAATATATTAAAATAACTTGATTACTCTTATAATAAAAAAATTCTTAAACTAGCATACATGGGTTTTTTTATTTTTTATTTTGTCATTGTCAAGTTGAACGAGATAAATTTATTCTTTTAATAAATATAAAATATTATCTAAATAAAAAACTGGTTGGCGCGTATTGAACTTCTTTACACTATTCAGGCAGTTCGAATGGTATATATGTCCCCGGTTTGGTTTGGCATCAATAACTTTTTTTTCTCTATATTTTCTTCATCTTCATCGATTTTCATGTCTGAACCTCTAAATTTTAAAAGCAACCATTTAATTTATTTTTTCTTTAGGTTTAGAATATGTACTCTTGATTGCTATTTGTTTTATTTGAAATGATTTATAGAATTAAGTTTTTTTAAAAAAAATTCATCATCCTTCAATTTTTCATCTGTCATGTTCTGTCTCAATTCTTTTTATTGTTATTTGTTTTGTTTTCAATCCTTTTTCTAACTGAATTTATTTTTTAATTTAATCCATCAACATTTGATTTCATTATATTTTTATATCAAACTCACTTTTTATTATTTTGATTATTGATTTTTATTTATTTTGATAATTTTCCTAGATTAAGATGTTTTTTATATTTCAATATAAATTGATTGAGAATTGAACTTTTTGGTTAAACCCGAATCTAGAATTTCTTCGTGGGTTATTGATTTGAAAACTTAACACAAATTTAAGAGATTCGCTTGATTTTTATTTTTTTTATGCTCGTTTTTTTTTTTGATTTCGTCATTTGGAGTTTATTTATCTTATAAAATTCATCTCTAATTTTTTTATAACTCTTGAATTTGGTTTTATATTTAATCCAATTTGAGATCAATTAATACCCAATCAAGGCCCAACTATGAAAAAATAAAGGAAAAAAAAGAAAGACATGAACTGACCATTCAATCCCTTGAAAATCTGTTATTTCACATTTAACATGGATTTAGGCAGAGGTTAGAATGAAGATGCGTGAATTTTTTTTAAATCAGATCATTATCTGAACAAGGCTTTTTTTTCCATTTAATAACACACAACATTAGCATGGCCAACCCAACATTAAAAGCTCAGGCTGCCAGGATCGAAATAAAGCCCAAACATGATAAGATTGAACCTCCCTGATTGCGTAACCTCTGTCCTTTCCTGCCAACTAGCTCAGTGCATCACGAGTTTCGATCAAGTTTTGTTTTCTAGTTGATTTCATGGCATTATTATTTTTTTTAATATTTTACTAGCCAGGGCACCCACTACGTGGACGAGATATTTTATTGTGTTCTTTTATTTTTTAATATTTAATAGTAAGTGCATCCTCATTCTACTGCAGGTTTAAGATTTCAAATTAATTTGTAACCTAGAAAGTGTCGGTGTTGTAAATATGCCGTTTGCTATTATGATATATTTTAAATTGAAAAACAAAAAAATAAAAAGATTTAATTGATATAAAAAAAATATCACAACGGTAGAGAAATTTATATTGATCACTATAAAAGTGTAATAGCTTTTCTGCCTCTTAATCTAAAAAACCTTACACTGCTTGTTAAAACCTTTTTACACGGTTCATTTATCATTTTCAAATTAACCGGGAACAACTAAGTTTCTTTTTATACTAAGTGCACAGTGAAACAATCAAGATATTTTTGAAATCAAAAATTCAAACCAAGAATGAAGCATATTTTTATATTTTTAAAACGATTTTTTTGTTATTGTATTTTAAGTTGGGGGTATTTTGATATTTATATAAATATAAAAAATAATAAACAATAAAAATACACAGCAAAACGATGAAAATACCTTTAAAATCAACAAATTTAAATATAAGGTCAAAAGGCATTTTCAGTTCTTCACCATGGTTTTTTGGTAATAATATAGTCAGCTCAATGACAGTTCTATATTTGGATAAATAAATAAAAAGGTGCGTGGGAGGCGCCAACATTTTTATGTTAGCGCGTGCAGCGTCTCCTAGCATAAAAAAATGCTTTTTTGTTGTCTAGTTTGAATTGTTGTTGTGCTCTCTTTCTGGTAATGCAACACGTGTCACCAATAAATTGTAATAGTATGGTTTGATTTCAATGGGCCTTTCTCTCTTTTTTTCTCCTTTTTTATTTTCTCCTAAAAAATTACAGCTTTATCCTTTTGGTTATTGGTATTTCAACTTCAATCCTTATGCTTTGAATTTTTAATTTTTGATCATGACCCTTTTATAAAAGTTGTATTTGTTTTCAATTTTATAATTCAATTATAATTTACCAAATATTATATTCTATAACATGGTTCTCGTTTTTAAATTTAAATTTTTTTCATTTGTCATTTTGTAAAAGTTTTAATGTTTTTTAATTTTATTTTTCAATTTAAGATTGATGATATTAGGTTTTCCAATTTATTTCTTATTGTTTTGATTTTTAATTTTTTTCTTGATCATTTTGTAAAAATTATTGTTTTTTTCAATTCTCCTTTTTAATTACAACATTTGTTTTTGTCTCTTGTGTTAATTTTGATTCTTATTCTTTTAATTTTTCTCATTCTATTACTAAATTATTATTTTTTTCAATTTCACCCTTCAATCAATTATATAATTTATTTTATTTTTTTTTAATTTTATTTTTTATCCTTGTTATTTTAATTGTTATTTTTTAAAAAATTCCATTGTATAATTATTATTATTTTTTCAATATTTCATTGATTAGGGATTAGACTTTATAGTTTTTCTAAATTATGAGCTTCGGGTCTAATAATTCAGGTCATAGGTTTAAAAAGTTAACATTGTTGTTTTTTTTTTAAAGGCTTTATGATTCTCTTTATTTTTTTTATTGATTTATTTCAATCGCATTATCTGAGTTATGGGTTTGACATGGTATCTTGGGTTGACTCAACGCTAATTAACATGATTAAAGGTTTGTCATGATCATCAGTGTTTTATGTTATTTTTTACTCCATTTCAACACTTGAACATTATTGTTTTTTACAAAAAAAAAAATCTAACCCTGCGGTGAAGCACCTACTACTCCGAGGATAGTAATGTCTAAACTTAATAAAATGAATTGAAAAGTATATGAATCATAAAATAATTATTAAAGCTAATTGAATATTAAAATGGTAAAGTAGATGTTCCTTGTAATCAATAAAAAATTATACGCACGTGTAAATATTTTACATTTTCTGTTCATTTTATTATATACTATCCAAGCTTAATAAAATGAATTAAAAAGTATATGAACGGATAAGTTGGAAAATAGTCATTAACGCTATATAAAAACTAAACTGGGAAATTGATATTAGTGTAGGAAGCAACAGATAGATTTCCATGTAAATATTTCACATAGATTATCCATTTATTTTTTATTTTTTATTTTTATCTATCTTAGAGGTTAGTTTTAGTTGTCACGTGGAAATGAACACATCACACAAATATAACTTATACATGAAGAACTAAAAAGAAAAAACTTCAAAGATGAATTACAGTAACCTCTTTGAAGTGTTATGGAATCACATAAACAATTTAAAAGATTATTTACTATTTTAAAAAATTAAAATAAATAATTTTTAAAATGAATAAAGGATGTTAATTAAAATACTTAGATTTAAATAACATGGTATATATACCATATTCTAAAACACACATAATCTCGACATGAATTATCTGAACATACTTTACCAGCATTAAAACCTAAAATCAATGGAAAGACGTCACAAAACAGTCATTCATTAATTATTAAACTTGTTGCATATATTGTATTAAGAGTTAATCATAATTTATTGCTTGTGTTTTATCAAAATAAATCAATTAATTTGCACAGCATCAAAGATATTTAAATAGTCCCTTGACCGTTATTGATTATGCTTAATTTAATAGTATTTTATTTCAAAAAATGCCTTCTTTTTTGTTTTCTCTTTCAATCTTTTTTTTTTCTTTTTACGGTGAACAAATCTTGGTGCTATAGGTTGAGATATTTTACCACCCACTCGCTGAATGGGCATCGAGAAAAAAAAACATTCATCGATAAAGAAGAGAGAAAGCTCTCAGATGGACAAATTCTAGCCTCCAGTAATCATAATTTTTGTGTTTTTAAATTAAATTTTAATAAAAAAATTTAATAAAAATGGTTTTTATATTTAATAATGCCTCATAAAATATAGAATGGGGTTGCTGTTGATTTTTAAAATATTTTTTTATTTAAAAATATATTAAAATAATATATTTTTTTATTTTTTAAAAATTATTTTTGAAATTAGCGTTTTAAAATGATCAAAAAAACACAAAAAAATAATTTAAAGTAAAAAAATTAAAAAGATTTAAATTTTTTTTAAAATATTTTTAAAACATAA
>Ga0325403_1002385_pt1 | contig 16564 bp, 15 predicted proteins | sample PopdelMetagenome_19_FD_205665 | JGI IMG/M metagenome (GOLD analysis project Ga0325403, IMG submission 205665) | Populus deltoides microbial communities from Bellville, Georgia, United States - Xylem-PdKOR-R4 | ecosystem: Host-associated > Plants > Phyllosphere > Stem > Wood/Secondary xylem...
GGTATTATTTGATTAAATGTCATTTGATTTTTCATATGTTTATGAAAAAGGTTATAGCATTCTTTTTATAACATCAGCAAATGCTCTTTTTATGCAACCCTTTACGATGAATTATTTTTCTTATATTTTATTTGATGGCTTTCTTGTGCTTGTTGATTTTATTGTTGAATTAAATAAAAAAAAATTCAAAAAAGATTATTAAACATAATTAGGTTCATGACTTGGATCATAAATTTGGCATATTAACTCAAGTCAATACAAAACCTCATCATCTCAATATATATATATATATATATATATATATATAAAAGAAAGGGTTACAACATTGTCAACGTAAAAAATAAAATATAAAAACATTACATCGCTTGCATGTTGTCAAGGTAAAAAATTAGGTTGTGTCACCAAACCTGATTCAACAGGTCAATCTTGAGACCTTTAGACTCAGCCTCTAACCTTGCTCGGGTTTCAAATTGAAATGGATATGAGTTGATTTGATATGACCTGATTGATCTAATTAGTCTAAATGTAAACCAGTTAAAACATGGTTAGATTTAAAAAATTCAAGACTTGATTTAATATGCCAAACTTTTGTATCATTGTTGCTACAATAATTATAATTTATCGGATTATCTCACCAACATCACTATTACCACCAACTAATATTATTATAATCACTATCATGAATACTATTATCATAATCATTAATAATAATAACATCATCATTATTATTTTTATAATCAACATCGCCACTTTTGTATTTTAATATTATTATTTAAAATTATTAATGAAAAATAATTTATTTTACAAGAAAATATTTTTTTTTAATACACACAATCAACTTAAAATAACTTATTTTTTTTAAAAAAAAAACAATATTTTCTAAAACAGTTGTTTTTGTCAAGAAAAGATTTTTTCGTAAAACAAACGTACTAAGATACAAAAACCACACTACGGTACAGTAGCCACTCAGTCTTAGATATGGCCATGGGTTTGTTAGCTGAGCTCTACAGACTATCCCTAGCTAAAAACAAGTTGTAGTTCCATGGGCTTGAACATAACAATTTATAACTAAGGGCTAATTAGCCTGGCTTGAATAAAGAAACGAGCCACGCTCAAGCCTAGTTCTAAAATCCGAACCCAAGCCTAACCTTCATGAATATATTTTTAATCCTTTTTTATATGATATTTAGTGTGTTCTTAATAATTTCTATGAGAATTTAGTTTTAGTTTTCATCGTCATGTATTTTTTACTTTCATTCTTTTTTGGTCCTTTGATTTAAATTATTCTAAACTTAAAGCACTTGGAATTTGTTACTCGTTGGCTTTGCTACGAAATCAAGATCAGAGAGGAAAATCCCTTTGAATAGGCATGATATGAAGGCTTGTAAAAAAGAAAAAACAATAAAAGTGTAATTCTTGAACGAAAATAGATGAGTCTCGATAGGTGGTTGGTGCTATACCACGAGTCGAGTTAAATTTTTTCTAATATAAAAAAATATTTAGACAATATAAATATTTTTTAAAAAGTAAAACAAAAAAACCAAGACTCGAGTCATTGACTTGACCAAGTTCAATAAAATCGATTAATTCAATAATATGATTTTTTTAAAAAAAATATTGATAACAAATAAAGAGAACAAAAAAAATGGCAATAATTAACTATAAAAAATAAGTTGTCAATATCATATTTTAAAGGATAAGAAAAGAAAAGCTCGCTGGATACTCACCTTTACTCTACCATAGACATCACCCTATCTCTAAAAAAGGCTTATGGAGACATTCTAACATGACGAAGAAAGATTGCACGACAACACCAAAAAAAGTTGCACACACCATTAGAACAGCAATCTAGAAGACAAACCAAACAAAATATCATGAAGCGAGCATCTCATAATTACATTTATTCAATTAATTTAATTTAATTCAAAAGTAAAATTTCTTTTAAAAAAATTGAATTTAACAAAGAAAAACAAATAAAAATATTCAAGAAAACTTGTGTCATTTTCTAAATTAATAAAAAAATCTTATAGAAAGCAAGTAAAAATAATGATAAATCTCAATCTCCAATTAAATAAATATTGAAAGATGAGCCTAAAAAAATACGAGTTTAAAAAAAAAAAACAAGCAAACTCAAACAAATCTCCTAAATCTGAGTTAATTTTCCAAACTAGCGACTCGTGAAATTCCAAATCAGGACTCAATCAAGAAGTTCAATTCCAAAACAAGTTAATACTGAAAGTTGAAATTGAAAAAAAATATCAATTTTAAAAAATTATCAAAGTAAAAATTAACAATAAAAAAATGATGATCAAATCTAATAGGAAAAGAAATTGAAGGAAGATGAAATTGAAAAAAAAAATCAATTGTAAGAATTATCTCAAATTAAAAAAAAATAGCTATCGAAATAATGGAAACTAAGTCTGACAAAGTAAAAAATTGAAGGAGGATGAAATTTAAAAAAAAATTAAATTTTAAAAATTATTTCAAATAAAACAAATAAAAAAAACATGGATCAAATCTGAAGAAAAAACAAATTGAATGGCTACTTTGAAATTTTAAAGGATCAAGCATGAGAATTGAGGAGAAGAGAGAAAAGAAGGGAAAAGAACAAAAAAAAAAAGATTGTCAACGTCAAACTAGGGATCCATTAGTCGTACATACTGCCCAGGAATAGAGAAACCGCTAAGACAATTTGAACATTACCGTTGAAGCATGTGTTTAGCCATATGGGAGGCTCTACACACGTTGCCTAAATGACATAGAAATGACCACGCGTCAACTTTTTTTACAAATAATATTTTATTTATTTATTAAATTACTCATTCACCCCTAAATCAACCTGATTATAACTAAAAAACCATAATAAAAATACAAAAAAGCTCCTAGAAGTTAATTAAAGAAATTTTGATTTTAAAGTTAATTTAGTTATTTTACTGTGTTTGGAAAAATAAAAATGCAAAAACACTAATGTATATCAGTTAAATAATATTTTAAGAATAATTTAGTTATTCTATTTTACTATAAAAACTGTATTGTCCTCAATAGATAGTTTATTGTTTTTTTAAGGATAAAATTATAATTTTATAGGTGCAATCCATAATAAAATAAATTGTATATTGGTCTATCTTTTAGGTTTTGTTTTTTAATGTATAGTTTACTTTTATAAAATTCAAAAGGCTTGTATATGACCCAGGTCTATCAAGTGTTAAGCCACCTGCTAATTCACAAAGCATAACTATATGAGCATAAAGAAAAATTGAATGCATTTTAGTGGATTATAAAGTAATTAAAAGGTTTTTTTATTTTATTTTATATCTGATAATAAAAGATAACCAGCAACCAACTTATACTTCAATCAAATTAAGTTTTTATTTTTAGACGATTTTAAGGGTGCACCTTCCATGTAGATTTGGTATATTTAAATAAATTGAATAAAAAAAATTAGATGTTGACTTTAAAACTTAAACTCAAAAATAAATAAAAAACATTTCTTAGCTAAAATGTTAAAAAGAAGGTTACAAGTGCAGCAATTGATTGTTTTGAGGTTGCCTTGTTAAGTTTCGCGATTAAGAAGCATAACCGAGTGAGATTTGAGATTGAGCTGGGCCTTTCTTTAACTCCGTTTCCTCGTCTCAATACAAGTGAAGCCCAGTCATGGTGAGTGGGTCAAGTAGAACCTGCTTGCTTCTTCGGAGTTTTGGAGAGCCATTTGTATTGATGATAACTTTATTTTATTTTCCTTATAATCCCAACTTCTGATTTCACCATCTCCCACACTTCTCAGAGGACAAAGCAATTAATTGTTTGAGATTGTTCAAAAGTAAGAGGGTACTTTCACTGTTAACTGTGAACCACAACTGTGCCATTGGTGTGTCTGTCTTTGAGCATCTAGGCTGTTACTTGAAGCACATCATCATCATCATCATCATCATCATCCATGCCTGCTTTAGCAATCACTCCCCAAATTCGCACGCCCATTACTATAAAACCCAAAATCAAGCACAAACAGAAACAGAAACCCAAGAGTTTCTCACTTTCCACAACCCCAATAACACAAGCCAGTTTCTCTGACCCTTTTGTTCTTCAATTAGCTGAGACTCTTGAAGACTCCCTCTCTCCTTCTGTCTCTCTTCAAAGACTCAGAGATTCCTCCTCTGAGTCTCTCCTCTCTACTTCTTGGCCTTCTCGTAAAGATGAGCCCTTTAGGTTCACTGATACTTCATTTATTAGGCTTTCACAAATCGTTCCAATCACTAAACCACCACAATTAGATTACTTACCGAGCATTAATGAGGATACCCTTTTGCCTAGTATTGTTATTGCTGATGGGTTTGTGTTAAATTCTATGTCAAAGTTGTCAACTTTGCCTGATGGGGTTTATATAGGTAGTTTGTTGAGTGATTCTAGTGATAGAATTGCCGAAAGGGTATTGGAGTTTGTAGGTGATTTTGAATGGGGTGATCTGTTTTGGTCCATTAATGGATTAGGAGCTCACGATATGACAGTGGTTTATGTTCCTGCTGGGGTTAAAGTGGAGAACCCCATCCATTTTAAGTATGTTTCAGTCGAGGGAGGAGAGAAGGGGTCTAAAAAGCTACCGGTTTCAAATCCGAGAGTTTTTGTGGTAGTGGAGGAGGGTGGGGAGGTTGGGATAATTGAGGAGTTTGTGAGTAAAGAAGGGAATGATGATAGGTATTATTGGGCGAATCCTGTTTTAGAAGTGGTGATCGGGAAAGGAGCAAAGGTTAGGCATTCTTATGTGCAGAGCCAGTCCTTGAATTCTGCTCATATCAAGTGGACTGCTGTCCGACAGGTGATTTCTTTTGGATTTCTTTCTTACGTATTTGTTGCTTTCTTGTTATTGTTTAGTAACTTGTTAAACATAGTATGTTTGATTTACTTAATTTGAAGGAGGACATAGAAATGAGCTTAATGCACGTGTTAATGGATCAATTGCTGTATAAAACGGTTCATGTTTCAACGCAATTGCACTTGCATATGCTGCTGAGTTAAAGAAAGGTTCGCATGGAACACCAATTAAAATAAGAATCTCACAAATCAAATAATCATGTAAATCTTGCAAGTAGAATTGTTATCAGCCATCTATTGTTTGATTACCGCTTTTGATGTTTTGACACTTTTTTTTAATGGTTTGAGATACTAAATAATGCAAACTTTGACATACTAAAGTGAAGTTTCATCTGGACCAAAAGGACATAGTTAAGGAAGTTGGCTTTAACTTTTTGTTTGTTTGGCTGAGTGTTTTCCGAATACAATTCAAAATGATGGTTTTCAATTTCATACTTTAATTTGTTATAAACCATTCCTTTTTTTGTAATTTGTTTATTCTTCTGTAGGATAGGATTTAGAAAAATAGAATAAAGACTGTTTTAAGAGAACACCCCTGTTATCTTTTAATTTTATAGAAGGAGACAAGGGGTTATGGGAAGCAGGATTGCCTTTGAGGGAAAGTTGGTTAACTAATGATGTCTCCTGCTAACAGATGTTGTTGTGAGGGAATATGTATATTGTATAAGCATTTCATTCAACTAATTTTGACTTCACTGCAATTAATCTGGAGACAGTTTTGTGTTCGTACGAGGAAGTTGATAATTAGGGGTGTTCAAAAAAGTTGGCTCATTTGTAATGTTTGTATTATCTGACCAATCCCGTCAAAGTTGGATAATATGGATATTATGGATGATAGTGGGGCAAAAAAACTAATAAACAGATATCGCAAGTTGGGTGTGGGTTGGGATTTTTGAAACCTGCTCAACCTGACCCAACTCGTATAGCCCAATGTAAGTAACCCTAGTTTTAAGTATAAATAATATTTTTCCTTCTCTCTCTTAATTTTTCTCCTCTTTTGCCTTCACACTCATAGTTGCCTCACATTCTCTTAATCTCTTTCCCTTCAATTCTCTCCTTCAAACATAAGTATTACTTATCAATTTTTTGTCTCTTACCCATATAACCAATGCTTTTTTGCAACCCAATATTTTTTTTAGGATCATCAAAGAATAATGGAATTAATATGTTAAACTCGTGGATATTTGTAATATCCATAAAAATTTTTGCCCAATCTGATATATCCAACCCTCTTGGGTACAAAAAAAAAAAAAAGAGTCGGGTTTATATTTTATAAAATATCAGAAGTTGAGTTGGATACAATTATGATCAAAACCCAACCCACTATATCCATGAACACCCCTAATGATAATCTCTATAGAGCATATTCCTTAAGAGAGTCTTTTCCAAAAAAAATTATTTCTGCTAGCTCTTGTCTTCTAATAAGCACCTCCCCGCCCATCCCCTCAACTCTAACCCACAAGAAATTACTTGAGTTCATGTTGAACATCTGTGATATGAGTGAGGGCAGTTCTTGGCCTTTTCCTTCATAAGGAAACCATCCATTACTTTTGTGCTTTATTCTCGTGGTTTGAGATATGTTATCTCTTAAATATTTAAACTGATGGTTGCTTCTGCTCAAACATGTCATAAAATGATTCAAGCGATTATAATTTAGTTCACTTCTCATTGAGGCAGTTGCCGTGGGATTGAAAATGCTCTTTGCATCCTTTTAGTGTAATGCTTTGGGTGTTTTTAGGAGCACCGCTTTCATTCTTGATATTCAATAGGACTGGAGTGGTCTTTATCTTTGTTTTTCATTTTTTTTTTCTACGTTGTTAGTTCGGAGAGTGTTCTGTTCACCAAATTGCTCTGGCACATTCTATCTCTTGATAATCATACATCACATTCTTCTTAAATTACACTGCCACCCCCAAGAAAAGAAAAAAAAAGGGAGAGAGCAAATGGTTTTTTTAAGCAGTATCTGTCCTGAGAGGTGTTTTAAAGACAGATAAATGGCAAATAGGAAACCTGCTTTCTCAAAAATGGGAATTCTTATGACTAGTCTTCGGCCTGGGATTACTTTGGAGTTGCTGTTGGATGTTGCATCAGTTGAGAAATTGCTTAGGCACAAAAAAGCTGATGAGTTTTCAGGGCCTTTGGTATCTATTTATCTGGAGTGTTTCTGTTCACTTGATTAATTAGTTGATATTCTCATTTTTGGTTGTAGTAAACCTTGAACTGCATAAATTTTGGTGGTGCATATATTCGGTAGAGATTATTGTAGATGTTAACTGAAACTGAAGACCTGCTTGTATGCATGAGTTGAATGACAAGGATGAATTTTTGTCCCACATCTAATGCAGCTGATGGCCTGCATGAAACTCAGTCATATCTCCTGTATGGATCCTGTTGTTGTATCTAGTGCAGAGTTGATGGGCTTAGTAAATCCAGTTGTCTAGATGCAAATTTGGATTCATATTGGCCTGTATATTATACATACATCAGTTATATGGGTAACTTAATCTTGTGCTACATGACTTTGTTGTTTTGAAGACCAAATAAGATGGACCTTGAGCTTTTTTTAGGTTGTTCCATGCTGATAATCTAGAGCATCTTAATCTGCTGGATGGAATTTGCTTTAAATGTGTTTAGGATTACCTGAGAATGATGTGGGCCTTTGAAATCTATGGTATATATATATATATATAAATATTGCTTGTTTTATGGGAACCCCTTGCTTTTGTGTTTATCAGTTTATGTGAAGCCAGTGAGGTTAAGGTTGAAAATAATATTGGTATAGATTTCCAAAATAGAGGGCTTGTCTTGTGGAGTGGTTAAATTTGTGATTGAGTTAAACATCTTGACTTTAGAAACTCACTTAATTAAAAGGAACGTGGAAAATAGCTGGTTATTTAAAGTGCATTTCTTCATGTAATCCTAATTTTGCTTATAATGTTGCTAAATGTTAACAACAATTTTGATTAGGTTTTGTGCTTTTGTTTAACATGGTGCTTTTGGAACGAGACATGGGAATGTCTTAAATCTTCCTCATGTTCACTCAAAACCTTGATTTTCAGATATAAGTTTGACTGGATTGTTGATACTTGCTTTCTTTTCTTGATTTTTGGGTTTTTTTTTTGTTTGCTTCCTTTTCAAGGGTTTTACTTGTGTGCTTCTCATGTTTGGTTTGTGCCATTTTTAGTTTTTTCTGACACGTTTATCATGAAGCTTATCTTTTGGGCAATTTCTCTTGGGAACATTTTTCTTCTGTTAAAATTTGCTCAAAACTAGAGATGGCAATGAGCTTTTTAAATTATAAATTAATCATGTTCTTGCTTGTAAATTACTTGAGCTCTTAGGATTTCAGTTTGTATTTTTTGCCGGACTTAATTTCTATGTGCTCCTTTGGTTGTGGAAGTGGTGCTGAAGTTATTCAAAATAACTCATTAAGTCACTAGAGGATTCTGAACCTTATGATAATGCCAGTACATATTTTGCCTCTGTTAATTCTCAGGTCTATTCAACAATCTTCAGGTGATGAATTTATCCAGCTACAATAAATTTGACTAAGTGGTTCATTTGCAGGAAGCAGCTAGTACCTATGAGCTTGTAGAGGTAAGCACCGGGGGGAAATTGAGTAGGCACAATCTCCATGTTCAACAATTGGGTCCAGATACAGCTACAGAGTTATCGACCTTCCACTTGTCTGTTGGTGATCAAACACAAGATTTGCATAGCAGGCTAATTTTGGACCATCCAAGAGGTCGTTCTCAGCAACTTCACAAGTGTATTGTTGCTCATTCTAAAGGACAAGCTGTCTTTGACGGGAATGTAAAGGTCAACAGGTAATGCTGTTGTGTACCGTTATTCGTGATTTTCATTGTCTTGGTGATAGTTTTTGCTTCTCTTGTTTGCCAATCCGTATCTTTCTGATGCATCATTACTATGCCTGTCCTGAAGTTTCAGATATCCTGAACTTATATTAATTTGCATTGTAGGTACATGATCACCATGCCACTCATTTTCGGTCTAGGGTCAAATAATAGGATGCATTAACCATTATGACTGTTTCACATGATTGCACCATATGTTAATGCAATGTAAACTCAAATACAGTAATTTTATTGAATTTCTTTCACAAAATTGGTGCTGCAAGCTTGTCAAGCTCCTTGACATTTTCATTCAAAACAGTTATGAGAACTTACAGAGTTGGTGTTATTTTGCAAATCAGTGTTACATGCTTCTTGAGAAGGAAAGATGAGGGTACAAACTTTAAGTTTTACTCTCTTTCAACACTCCAACGGAATCCTCATTGCGTTTCATTGGGAAAGAATGGGAGTAGGGACTACTATTTAGTTAATGCCATCTTACTCGTTGATAGAGCATAGTACAAAGCGTCTTAATGGTTAATCCTGCTTGGTGTATGCCTTTCCTTAGACCTATGTTTCTATTCTGCAGATATGCACAGCAGACAGATGCAGGACAATTAACAAGGAGCCTCCTCCTTGAACCACGTGCAACTGTGAATGTCAAACCCAATCTCCAAATTATTGCAGATGATGTCAAGTGCTCCCATGGAGCTGCAATCAGCGATCTGGAAGAAACCCAACTATTCTACTTTCAGGCACGCGGCATTGACTTAGAGACAGCTCGAAAGGCTCTTGTATTTTCTTTTGGAGCTGAGGTAATTGAGAGGTTGCCTAATTCTTTTATGCAGAAGCAAGTCGAGAGTCATGTCAAAGGATTACTGAGTTCCACTTTCAAGGGATCTTCACATTAAAGGGCTGTGGATGTTTAGAAAACTTGACTGTTTGACAAGAAAGTTAAATTGTTTTGCAGAGGCATAGTCACTATCAGTAAATTAACAATTAAATTTTTGGCCTGTATCAAGTAAGCTTTTAGTGCTTCATTGGGTTTTACATGCATGCCAACAATATGGGGTTGTACTTCTATAAATATGTAATCTTTTCTTCCTTTTTTTTCTTGTTTTTGTGGTTGAGATTGAGTTTTGTGTATGAGGTTCATCAAAAAAGCTAGAAAAAACAAGAAAAACGAGCTTTTATGGTTGATTTTTTAGCATAAATGGATTATACTTAACCTTAATTTCACAACTGGAAAACAAACATTTAGAATCATGATGGTGGTTCAACCTGTTTTTTTTATTTGAAAATATATTAAAATAATATTTTTTATTTTTTTAAAATTATTTTTTATATTAGTATATTAAAATAATTTTAAAAAATTAAAATTTATCAAGTTTTTTATTTGAAAAATGGAGGCGAAAACTTTGAACGGTGGGCCATCTTATTTGACAAAATGTCCACAACTTTCAGGCCCGAACCCGGAAGATAACTATGGCCATCTAGCTCTGCTTGAACATAATTTAGTCCGTAAGACTATACAATGTCTATCTCGCTGCAACATGGGAACATGAATTTGATATGGAAGACACCTAACATGATAATTGTAAGCAGCAAGCTTACACACGTGCATAGATTAATGTTTTGACCACAAGAGTTCAATCGAAGAACCAATTTCGGTGTCTGAAATCTGAATCCGAGAAATATTCGTTGGGGCCAGCGGTTTTGATTTCCTCCAAAAATTGCACTAAAACAATATTCGATGATTTAGGACTTGGCTCGCCAAAATGCACGCACCCTCTTTCGCAATCCCACAACGTTCGGAGAGATTGCTTCTTCAGAGAGATTGCAAGATAGTTGCTCTCTATTTTAGCTCTTTAGCTGCGCGAGCAGCTGTATTCGTAGAAAGGAGATATGGTTGGCATTTCCCCTGACATGTCAGGGACGGGAATAGTCTTCGAGCTCCCCTGTCACTGCACATCTGGTGAAGGCTACCCGCCTTGTCACTGCACATCTGGTGAAGGCTACCCGCCTCTTTAGGCGGATATATAACCTCAATTTAACACAGTGAAAGCCAAAAACGAAGGGGAGAAAGTAAAGACTACTGGTATAGGGTTTCTCTCGTCTTCACTCCTCAGTATCCATCTAGATTTAGATAAGGTGTCCAAAATATCAAGAAAGTGCAGATACGTCTCTCTCTCCAACTGATAGATAGCACAGATATTTTCTTCAACCAGGGAGTGCTCGCCGTGTCTGAGTAATGGCTGCTAGTCTTTCCACAGCTCTAGATGTCCATTTTACAATACCACAATCAGATACAAAGAGACCCATTTTCTTATCATTTCTTGCAACTCTTCCACCTCAAAAACATCATCCTCTACAAAGCCATCACAAAATCTCTCAGAATCACCCAACCCGAAAAACCCCTCTTTATCTGACCATCTCAAGCCTCTCTCCGCAACCACTCTCACCACCAAAGACCACCAAGCTCAACTTTTGTCCAAACCCAAGTCCACACGGGTCAATCCCACAAGACCAAAAAGATCTGTTCTTTCACTTCAAAGGCTGAAGAGGTCTCTTTACTCTTACAATCCTCAAATTAAAGAGTTGAAACTCTTGGCAAAGAAGCTAAATGATTGTGGATCTGGTGAGAATGAGTACGTGTCTGTTCTCGAGACATTCCCATATCCACCAACTAGAGAAAATGCTCTCCTGATACGAAATAGCTTAAGACCGTGGCAAAAGACTATCTTTTCTTCAATTGGATCAAGACCAGTATTTATTTCCTACGAAACCATATTCTACAATGTCACAACGAAGTCTGTTTTGACTTTTAAAAATGTAATAATAGTTATTTTTTAAAGAATATTTAATTTTTAAAAAAAATTAATTTTTTAAATATTTTTGAATGAAGCCTCTTTTGAAAATGTACTAATGTTTTGGAAAAGTGGTAATAATTATTTTTTAAATTATATTTAATTTTAAAATATATTAAAATAATATTTTTTTATTTTAAAAACATTATTCTTAATATAATACATTAAAATGATTCAAAAATATTAAAAAAATTAAATTTAAAGAAAGAAAAATTAAATTTTCATAAAAAAAACAAATTAAACCACAATCTTAAATGAGAAAGAATCTTTAAGATATGAGTCGTTAGAGAAATTGTTTGGAATGGAAATAAATAAAAAATTAATTTAGAGATATGAAAACATTATTTTTAGGGTGTTTATTTATCCTATATAAAGACAGTAAAATAAAAGGAAAAACAAAGAAAAGAAAATAGATTTGTTTTGTATATATGTTCTCTATGTAGTAACATGTTTATATAAACTTGAAATATTATAACTATTAATGAAACAATTATATTTTAAATTAAATTGAATAGTTATTATTCAGTTTTATCATAATAGTTACAAATATCAAAATTAATAATGAAAATTAAAAGAAATAAATTTACAAAAGAATTAATATTACTGACATATTAAGTTTCACGTGCCCAAGTGTCAAGTGTCATATTTTGATATTATAAATATTCATATAATAATATTAGAAAGCTCAATAGAAGAGCTCATCCACCATATCTTTCACTTAATTTACTACACAATAGAAACCATACTTATAAACACTTAGGAGAAGTGTTTTTTTTCCAATATATAATAGATATCTTTTCATTATTTATTTATTTAAAAACTATACAAACAATCCCCCACTAGTTTGTAATGAATGTTTTTTCACTTGATAGAAATATACTTACAATAAAGTATTTTGTAATTTAAACCTTCGATTAGTATTATAACTTGAATTCTACTAAAGTTATTGGTGTCCATAAATTAAACCAAAATTTTTGTTGTGGAATCAAAGACACCACACACACAATACTATCTAAACTCTTAAAAAGGTTTACAACTGTTTAGCACTTATTTATGGTCACGGCTAAAATATCATTTGCATGAATATTTATAAGAGAAAACTCTAATTATTCTCAAAAGTTGCACCACTTTTATATTCATATAGGTGGAATTATAAATGTTTATATTGCATTAAACATGAACTTTAAATTCCATTAAGAGTCTACGTTCATCCTCCTTTATGTAATAGAATGCATTGAATATTACCATAGTAAAGTCCACAATTAATTATCAGTGTTCAACAAATACTAAACAATAACTTGTTAGTACCCATTAAACTTAGAGACAAGCTTCTTGCTAATCCAAAGTCAGGTTCCCATTACCAGTATCTTTAATAACGGGTTTCAACCTCATTCCACTAGTTGTTTTCCTTACGATGTCTCTACATAGTTTTTTTGTAAGCAAATCCGCTAAATTATTCATAAACTTTACATGGACAATGATGATTACCCCATTTGAAATCAACTCCTGAACATATCCATGTCGAATACCTATATGTCTTGACTTATCATTGTTAATATTACTATAAGCTCGAGACATAGTTGCATCATAATCACAGTATAAAGAAATAGCTCACATAGGTTGTGGCCACAATTTAATATTTAACAATATATTCCTTAATTATGTTGCTTCTTTACCTGAAGCATCCATAGCAATAAATTCTAATTTCATAGTAGAATGAGAGATGCACATTTATTTTTTAGATGTTGAGGATATTGAACCTCCTCTAAGTGAAAAAAATACATCATGATGTGGACTTATTATCACTTGAACTAATTAACCAACTTGTATCACAATATCATTTCAACACAATTGAAAAATTAAAATAAAACAAGTTCAAATTGATCGTTCTTTTGAGATAACCAAAGACTCTTGCAATAACCTTCTAATTATCCGTATTTAGCTTGCTTTTATATCTTGATAACTTGCATATAGCAAAAATTATATCTAGTTTTTTACAATGTATATCATACATAAGACTTCTAATGGCACCAGTATATTCTAGTTATGCTACCGTTTTATCACAATAATTATTTAACTTCATACTAGAGTCAAATAGGGTATTAGCCTCCTTTATATTGAGATGCTTAAACTTATCAAGCATATTCTCAATATAATATGATTGATTAGGTACACAGTCACTATTATGTTTTTTAACTTTGATACTTATAATTATATCTTATTCACAAAGATCTTTCATTTTAAAAATAGAAGTGAGATACCTTTTGTTTCAACTATTCCAATTATATTAATGCTAAATATTAATATGTCATCTATGTAGAGATAAATAATAACACCAAAATCTTTTGTAAATTTAGAATACGTACACTTATTGGCATCATTATGATGAAATTAACAAAATTGTTTTGTCAAATTTCTCATTCTATTTTTTCAGAGCTTGCTTTAAATCATATAAAGTCTTTACCTATTTACAGATTTTTTTCTTATTTTCAGGAAGTATAAAACCCTTAAGTTGCTCTATATACACTTTTTCCTTTAAATTTTCATTTAAAAAGTTGTCTTAATGTTCATTTGATGAACATACAATTTATAAATTGATGTTAATACAAATAAAACTCTAATGGATGTAATTCTTGCCACTGCAAATAAGTGTCAAAATAATCAACACTTTCCTTTTAAGTAAAATCTTTGGCAACTAATCTTGCCTTGAAGATTTATATAGAATTATCAATATCGTATTTTTTTTTAAAACACCTACTTATATCCTGTTGGCTTATAACTTGGAGGTAAATTTACCAAGACCCAAGTATTGTTAGATAATATTGAATCAATTTTATTTTTTATCATTTTTTTTCCAAAAAAAAACCATCCTAAATGACATAACTTCACGAAATGTCTTTAGATCATCTTTTATATTTAAAATCATAGGTGTCCTTTTCAATGCTATATTTTTATTACATTCAACTAAAAATACAATTGAATCAGTAGAAATAAAATTTGTATTTGTATTTTTTCTTTTTAACTCTTTGACTTCATAGTTCACTTGAACTTATTACTTCTAAGTTTTTATGTTTTTCACTTAAAATTAAGCCGGAGTGAATATTATTAGATATGGTTCTTTTACATTTAATTCACTTATAAATTTATTTTCGAACAAGAAAACTTACTGCACTGACTAAGATTTATTGTAAGGCTAGGTGGGCTAAGGACGCAATGGAATTATGGGAACGAATGAGGTCAAATAACTGGCCATCGGATTTCATTTTATATAATACATTGTTGAATATGTGTACAGATCTTGGCCTCATGGAGGAGGCTGAGATGTTGTTTGACGACATGAAGAGATCAGAGAAATGTAGGCCAGATAATTGGGACCTTCACTGCTATGCTGAATATATATGGTAGTGGAGGGAGAGCTGTTTGAAGAGATGTCTAAGTTGGGTATTGGGCTTAATGTAATGGGGAGCACTTGTTTGGTTCGGTGCTTTGGGAAGGCTAGAAGAATCGTTGACTTTGGTTAAAGTTTTTAATGTTGCGATTGATGGAGGGGTTAAGTTGGATGATAGGTTTTGTGGTTGCTTGCTCTCTGTTGCATCACTAAGTGATGAGAGTGAGGATGTGGCTAAGGTCCTAGCTTGTTTGCAGCAAGCTAATCCAAAGTTGGTTGCCCTTGTTAAATTGTTTGAAGACGAAGAGACTAGCTTTGAGACTCTGAAAGAGGAGTTTAGGGCTGTTGTCAGTGACGCTGCAATTGAAACAAGAAGACCCTTCTGTAATTGCTTAATTGATATCTGTAGGAAGAGAGATCTTCATGGAAGAGCACATGAGCTGCTCTATCTGGGAACCCTTCACGGATTATACCCAGATTTACACCACAAAACTGTAAAAGAGTGGAGTTTGGATGTCCGCTCACTGTCTGTTGGTGCAGCGCAGCGAGGAGTTGCCCGAGTTATTTTCAGCTGACACACACTGGTACAGGAACTCACAAGTTCTCCCAAGGACTAGCCAATTCCTTTGATTCCAATGTGAAGAAACTTGAAGCGCCATTCAGGCAGAGTGAAGAAAGAGCTGGTCATTTCGTGGCATCGCGAGAGGATTTTGTTACTTTGGGTGCAATCAAGGATTCCATCTTCTGTTATAGCATAAAAGATGAACCAAAATGTAACTACAGATGCTTGAAAATTGTCTGTCTTTAGTTTGTAACATTAACCTCAAGAAAATATCAATCATCATCATCATCATGTTGCTTCTCTGGTGCTCTCTGGTTTGAGTTATTTTGGATATTTATGATTGTCCAATAAATGCTATTGAAATATATCTAAGATGGTCGTTGTTGTTTCTAATAAGATAAGATTTATCATGCACGCGACAAGTGTACTCATTATAAAACTGAAATTTTTTTTTTACATAAATAAATATAATTTTTTTCTTCTAAGAAATAATTAGATTTTTTTTTTTTGAAAATCATGCTTGGTTATAGGTAATTATCATGGAAAATCTTTATGGTACCAGTTAGGGGTGATCATTTTCAGTTCGGTTCGGTTTTAAACCAAAAAAACTAACCAAACCAAAATTTATATTTTTTAAATTTTAAACCAAACCGAACCGACTAACTAGTTCGGTTTTTTTCTTTCAAAACTGACTAATCGGTTGCTAGTTAGGTAATTATCAACAATCAAATGAGAATTTCAAACAAAGTTTACTGTCAAACTATAACAAAATAAAAAAATAATTTTCAAGTGAAACTTTAGCCAGAAAACCAATAAAAAAGGTCAAAAGGTAAGAAGAAAATGCATTTCTTGCTTGAAAACCAAGTTGTTCTTCCTTTATGAGTCCAATGAACAAACACTTTCAGAGTTCAGACACACAAAATTAATGAGAAATTCAATATTAAGCCAAGTGTGGAAACCAAAGCAGATTTTTAGGAGTATTCTTCTATCTATTCACAAATAATTCAAGAAACCCATTAAAAAAAAA
>Ga0325403_1002386_pt1 | contig 16563 bp, 7 predicted proteins | sample PopdelMetagenome_19_FD_205665 | JGI IMG/M metagenome (GOLD analysis project Ga0325403, IMG submission 205665) | Populus deltoides microbial communities from Bellville, Georgia, United States - Xylem-PdKOR-R4 | ecosystem: Host-associated > Plants > Phyllosphere > Stem > Wood/Secondary xylem...
AAAAAAAACAAAAACCTTGAATTTTAATGATATTTAAAGGTTTGATTAGTTATAATAAAAGCAGCAGTGATGTTGTTGATATTATTATTATTTTTCCAAGTCAAAACGAGTTAACTCGATAAAAATTTTCCAACAATAATATATTTTAATTATAAAACTCGAACTACATTAATTAATAAAATAAACATTGAATTATTTGAACCAAACATTGTGTTGTTAGTCAAATGGGTGCTCTGTTTTTTTTTTAATAATCAATACTTAATGGATGGTCGGTTCAGTTATGAAAACAAATGTGAACTTTATTGTTTGTTTTTCAAGAATTAAAGAATTTTAAATACTATTTGGGAAACTCTTTATTATATAAATATAAATATGGGCAGCGTGGTCTTCGGCAAGGCGGACCTAGAATCCCATTCTGATGGGTGGGGATTCGAGACCTTGGCATATGAAACAGTCACCTTTGTCCAAACTCGGTTTAGATGCATACACATGGTGGGACTCGATTTGTGAGTTTAATAAACTAATTTAGATTTTTTTTATTTTAAATTTTTTTTAATTAATGTGGATATCCTGATCAAATTGCGTGTATCTCGACTAATCTCACGGGCTCTGAAGTTAATGACCATGTAAGACTTTAGTGACTATCATATTAGTAACCACAGGGCTCGAACTTAAGACCACAAGGAAAAATAAACCTCTTTGTCCTAAATTTTTACCACTGAACCATCTACTAGATGGTTATTTTAAATTTATTATGTAATTTTAGATTGTTTAGTAATTGATTTTTTTAATTCTTTTTTCAAGCATTTTTTTTATGTCATGATGATTTTTTTTAATTTGATACATTTATTTTCATTATTTTTTGTTTTTATTATATAATTAAACAAAACTAACTTATTATAACAAGTCGAATTTATAATGGTGTATTTTTCATACTTTTTTAAAATATATTGATAGTGCTTGAACATCTTTTATAAGTTAAAAATAAATTTTATCGTAGTGTAGCACTAACTTTTATGGGTGAGCAAATATACTAAAAAACCGAGAAAATTGAAAAAAAAGTAACCGAAAAAACCGAACCATGAAAAAAACCGATTAAAATTTTAAAAAACCCACCGGTTCGGTTCGGTTTTGGTTTTATAAGCCTAAAACCAAAAAAACCGAACCGAACCGAACCCAAACCGGAAAAAACTGGGCCAAAACCGAGCCAAACTGAAAAACCGAGCAAAACCGGAAAAAACCAAGCCAAACCGAAAAAACCGAGCCAAACCAGTTTGAACCGGTTTTTATCCTAAAAAACCGAACCGAACCGAAACCGGTCGGTTTGAACCGGTTTTGGTTTTTTTTAAAAAATTCAATTTGATTATTTTTTTAATAAAAATCAAATCAAACCGAAAATGATCACCCCTACTATCTTCAAAGTTAGCATGCATAAAGAAAAATCTTTAAATATTATCTAATGAAAATATGAGTAGCGGAGCAAAATGTAAAACTTCAGAGTTCAATGAGGTTTTTCATTGTCACTTTGATTTATTTATTTTTTAATTAAAAACAATAAATTAACCATATATTCGATAAAGAATATTACATTTTTTTAATATCTCTATATATTTAACGAGATCTACGCAACAACTATGTCAAAAATAAAATTTAAAATAATTGTACATAAATAATATATCTCCAATAAACTAATTACACGCCTCGATCCCAAGACCTTCAAATTACATGAAGATGGAGAATGGGAGTTTAAACTGTACAGTGTAATGGGGTGTTTGATACTAACCTCTTCTGATTTTATTCTTTGAAGATTTGTAAAAGTATATTTTTTTATTTAAAAATCATTAAATTAATATTTATTTTAGTTATTTATGATAATTTTGATGTGCTAATGGTAAAATAAATCTTAAAAAAATCATTTTATTGTATGTTTTTAATTATTATTGATGTTAATTATAAATTAATTTTCTATGCGAAATAAATATTTTCTCCAAAAAAAATCAATTTTTTCTCTCATGATTTTTGAAATCAAATATAAAAAAAAAATTTCATCACCAAATTATTGTTCCAGGTAGATCTTGATGGAATTTCCAGACAATGTTGTGAGTGGTAAAACCAAGCGAGATGGATGCTGGCACCACCCCAGCGCGTCGTTGTTGTTGGTTGAGTTGGGCGCTGCTGCTGGTGGTAGCGCCAACCACCATGGTTGCGCCTCGCGTGGCTGAAGGCAATGGTAGCCTTAGCCATTGCTGGAAAAAAATGTTGGTAGCACATGGAAGAAGAAGAGGATAAAGAGATGGTTTTAGGGTTTTGGGGCATTTTACCCCTATACCCTCCCCTTTGGTGTTATGATCATAGGGTTTATTTTAATGTAAAATACCCTTTTACTCTCCTATTTATGTCATTTTAACCTCACAAACAAAATTTTGATTTTATTTTAATTGAAACCCAAATTATATTAATTATAGAATTAATTTTCTTAATATGATTAGGATTTAATTAAAGAAAAATTAATTAAATCAAATTTGGATTTTATACCTTAAATTATTTTAATTAAAGAATTAATTTTTCTAATAGGATTAGGAATGAATTAAATTGTTTATTTTAATTTTTTGAGTTTATGATATCCTAATGGGATTAGGATTCATTTAAATGTTTTTCATCACTGGGTTACTATTTCAATTAGATCTTGATGGAATTTTCAGACGATGTTGTGGATGGTAAAGTCAAGCTCACTCCACACTGGCAGCACCCTAGCACGCCATTGTTGTTGGTTGAGTCGGGTGCTGCCTCTGCTGGCAGTGCTAACCACCATGGTTACGCCTTATGTGGCTGAAGACAATGGTGGCCTTGGTTACTGCTATTTAAGTGTTTTTCATTACTAGGTTACTATTTCAATTAGATCTTAATGGAATTTTCAGACGATGTTGTGGATGGTAAAGCCAAGCTCGCTCCACGCTGGCAGCACCCTAGCACGTCGTTGTTGTTGGTTGAGTCGGGTGCTGCCTCTGCTGGCAGTGCTAACCACCATGGTTACGCCTCATGTGGCTGAAGACAATGGTGGCCTTGGTTGCAGTTGGAAAACATAGATGCGGCACATGGAAGAAAATGAGGAGAAAGATATGGTTTTAGGGTTTTGGGTCATTTTACCCCTCCCCCTTTTGTGTTATGACCATAGGGTTTATTTTAATGTCAAATACCCTCTTACTCTGCTATTTATGCCTTTTTACCCCACAAATAAAATTTTGATTTTATTTTAATTGAAACCCAAATTAGATTAATTATAGAATTAATTTTCCTAATATGATTAGGATTTAATTTAAATTTTTTTAATTAAATAAAATTTGGATTTTATACGTTAAATAATTTTAATTAAAATAATTAATTTTTCTAATAGGATTAAGAATGAATTAAATTTTTTATTTTAGTTTTTTGAGTTTTATAATATCCTAATAGGATTAGGATTTATTTAATTAAATGGTTTAGTGAAATAATATTTTTAAAAATGGTTTTTCCAAAATAATGAGAATTGTTTTAAGCTGAAAAATTATATGTAATTAATCCTAAAATAGTTTAGGATATTAATAAGAATTTTAATGTGATTAATTTTTTTATTAAATTTTGAAAAATGTTTTTCATGGAATTTATGTTAAATAAATTTGTTTTTGTTTTGGAAATTATGAAATTAGATTTGATTGATATAAATATTATTTTATAGTAGCACATAAAGCCAATAATTAGAATTGAAGCATGCAATGTAATTTATTATGATATTAAAATGTTTTTATTCATGATGGATGATTATGGACATTATAGACCAATGTAATTGTGTATTTTATTTCATGGTTGAGTGGTTGTAATTTTTATTAAATAGGGCTTATGTGTCCTACCTTATCTATATTTTTCTTTGGGTTGTAAATTCTTTTCTCATCTAATTCTCCTCGAATGTAACTCGAGATTTCTTAATTAATGATGTAAATATCATATAATTTAGAAATGTAAGAATTTAGATAGAAAATTATTCATGATCTAAGATGAAAAAAGAAATAGAGATGAAGGCTACAATTGAAATGCTTGCAAAGAACTTATAAAGATTTGCAGCAGCTATCTAGGATTCGACCATCTAATTCCCTTCAATGGTTCGAGAGAATTAGTTTAAATATGTTCATAATCATTCAATTAAAATGGCATACTAGGGGTGAATGTTTATATATAAATTGTTATGTATAAAATATATATTTGTTATGCCATATTATGTATGAGACCTAATTAATTGATAATAAATCCCTCATTAATATATTAAGTAAATGTTGAGATCATGAATAATTGCCTTCTAATCTTATATGCATAAAAATCAGAGTTTTATTCTTGGATAACTTGTTGAGTCACTCAAGGTTATCGTTAATTGAATATATTTAATGCTATGAAATTGGATCATACCAAACTAACTTATATGATTTGGATGAGTCACTCATGATCATATGAGGTTAGAGGCATGAGTTAGGTAAAATATATAAAATATGTTTAGAGAAAGAGTTATCACCTAACTGATCTAAGAGTCACATAAAGATATGATTGATAAACGATGTTATCTACCTGATTTAATTTATTTTAGTTTGTTGAGTCACTCAAGGTTAGATAAATTAAATGAGATCCGAGGCTACTAGGAAAATCTAAGCGAGATTTCTCGAATTAATAGGGAGAGCTATTAATTTGCAAGAAAATAGTAAGAAACCAAATTAGAATTACCTTATATAAATTTAGAATTTAAATGTGTATGCATGAAATAAATAAGTTGGTAGAATTACCTTGTATGCATGAAACTAATACTCTCCATCTTTATATAAATAAGTTGGTAGTTCAAAATGAGTAGTAAAATATCCCTACAAAACATACTTGATGCTAACAAATTGATTAGACCAAATTTCTTGGATTGACACCAAAATGTGAGAGATGTTCTTAAACAAGAAAAAATGTTATATGCTTTAGAAAATCTAATTCTAAATGCCCCTGCTAAGGATGCTGAAGAGGAAGTTAGGAATGAACATGAGCATCATGTTAATAACGATGAACAAGTTGCATGTGTGATATAAGCCAGTATGTCACCTGAACTTCAAAGGCAACATGAGAATATGGATGCCCATACTATGATTATATAGCTCAAACAATTGTTTGATAATGCTAATAGAATTGAGATGTATAAGATTTTTAAGGAAATATTTCCACTGGAAACAAACCTACTAGGGGCATCAAGAAAGACAAAAACACTTGTCATAATTGTGGTAATGAAGGATATTAGAGGAGAAATTGCAAAGAACACCTTGCAACCGTGAAGGCAAAGAAGCTTAAAGAAGCTTCTACTTCATGTATGTTTATAATTGAAAATTATCTTATTAATTTGCATTGTAGTTCTTGAGTATTGGATACCAAATATGGTTTTCACATTTGCAATTGCATGCAGTAACTAAGGAAATATAAAAGATTAGTTGAAGGCAAAGTGAACCTACGACTCACTAATGAAGCAAAAGTTGTTGTATTAGTTGTAAAAACTAGTTATGCATTAGTTGTAGAAACTAGTTATGCATTAGTTTTATTTTGTTTTACCTAATGAGCAAATACCATAAATTTATAATTGTTATTACTCGAGTATTTTAAGACATTGTTTCCATTTTATTTACTGTTAAATGGATTTAAATTTTTATTATTGAGGACAAATGTTATTATTTTATATTAATGATATTTTTATGGATCTAGTAATTATATGAATAGTTTGTATATACCTAAATTTAATATGCCCAAGTTCAATATAAACTGCAATAAAATTAAAATACAAATTGTAATAAATATTAAGAAATTTCAATTGGATCGAGATGATAATATTTGATAAAATATTTCAAGGATTATCAATAAGAGAATGAGATTCTATATACCTCTTAAAACATTACATTCTGATGAAATATATTCTCAATGCTAAAACGTTGGATGTTTAGCCTGAACCTTAAGAAATATAAAATCTTTATAAATTTAGTAGGACATGTTATGCATCAATTAGATAAGAACGTCTCATGAAAATTGTTGATATGAACCTCATGATCACGTGGTCACGCAACCCACACGCAAAGACATAAATTCCCAAAAAGCCAACTAAATCAGGTTTGATAACACAAAGATAACTTATACCTAGGCACCAACACTATTGGAAATGGAAAACCCTTACCCAATGAATATTGATTCACGAATGAAAGGTATAAGGATGATGCCACGAAGTTAGTTGCTCTTTGATAAATCGTTTGTAGTTCTTTAGAGAACTATGGAAGGGAGATTATCTCACCAATACACACACACACACACAAAGTGCGACAAACAAGAAGTTTTATTAATATGAATTGTCAACTTACATGTCTAGTTATGTCTTTATTTATACTAACTCTAGACTTAAATAAATTTTAATGGACCCCCCTTAGGTGGACTTATATGAGGCCCACTTACAATTGACATAAATAAGTAATAATAACCCAAAGACTAAGAAGAAAATAATAAAAATCCAAAAATTATTATCCTAAATATGCTAAAATCAGTTTTTCACCATTAAGAAGTTCCAAATAGATTAGGAAATCTGATCTAAATGTAGAATTAATTTTGAAGTCTTCTTTCATTGTTGTAGCTAGGATAATAAGGAATCCTTATAAGAAAAGGATTCTGAAACATTTATGAATGCTTGCCATGCTTGGAAACTATGTTGCAGCACATTAAAGATCTTAGTAGAACTAAGAGATTCCCAAAACAAGTTGCCACATCCTTTTAGGAAAAGAATCCTAACCAAATAGAAAGTCAATAAGTTAAAAGGAAGTAAATAACAAAATTCATACAACCTCTGTTGACTAGTATTTCAGTGCCTTTCCTAACTCTAATTGACCTTAAATGTTAACCCACGGTAGGACAACATGTTAGGATATTCCACGTAAAATTTCAGCCTGATCTAACAGTCTGATTGAGAATTATGATTGTTGTCGTAAAACTAGACAGTTGCGCATTTTACGTCAAAATCCAAATCTGATTGTTTTTTCATTACCCGGATCGTATCAGCTATGAATGACATGTTACTTATAATTGATGATCATATTTATTACTTAGAAGTAATAAATGATATTTATTCTAAGAAATGACTTAAGGTTATGAACTTCATGTGCCAATCAAGTTTGGAACATGATTAATCCACCTGAAGGGATAAAACTTAATAGATCTAAGTAGGTCTTTAATAGAAACAATAACAAGAAAGGCAATGTACAAATGTACAATGTAAGCTTTAAGGAGTAAAAATATCCAATTTTAATGGTATAATCAACAAATTTGATTTCATATAAGGAATATGGATAAACCTTGTGTTTACAAAATATTAGTGGGAGTAGTGTTATTTTTCTAATATTATATGTAGATGACATATTATTGTTAAGAAAAGACATATCTTTACTTTAATTAGTAAAGTTTTGGTTGTCTAAGAATTTCTCCAAAAAAAATTGGGAGAAACAACTTATATATTGGATATAGAGATAAATTTAGAAGATTGCTTAGATTATCTCAATCCATGCATATAAACTAGATTTTAAAATAATTAGCATGAAAGAATCTAATATTAGATTTTTATCTATTTTACATGGAATATCTCCCTCTAAAGTAATGTGTTCTAAGACATATATTGAGAGAGATATGATGAAAATGGTACTTTATACTTGGCTACAGGATCTATCGATGAAAAAGATAAAGTAGAAATTCAAAAGTATTTCAATTAAGATTTTTTTCAATGAAATGTTAGAAAAATATTAGATACCAGTCAATATGTGTTTTATTCTAAATGGAAGTGCTCTGAGTTGGAAGACTTCCAACCAATAGAGCATAACTAATTCTACAACTGAATAAGAGTACATCTTCATGTTTAAAGAAACAAAGAGGTTGTTTAGATTAAGAAGTTCATCAATGAACTAGGTTTGTTCCTAACATTATTGATCTAGTTGCCCTGTACTATGATGACAATGAAGTTATTGCATAAGCAAAAAATCCAAAGTCATATCAATGATCCAAACAAATACTTAAAAAATTCTATTTGATTTGATAAATCAATGAAATGAAAGATGTAAAGATAGAATGGGTACCAACCAAAGAGAATCTAGAAGATCCTCTTACTAAGTCATTATTCATGCAGAAGCATTAATGCTACATGGAGCAATATGATATTAGATACATGAGCGATTGACTTTAATGCAAGTGTAATATTGTTAGTTTAATATGCCATGCAGCCAATCAGTTGGTTACACATAACATTATTATATTCATGTAAATATATATTTATTATTAATAAAGACTCAATTTATCTTTAATATTCATGTAATATTAGATTAATGAATCTAATATTTGATTTATGAATTTAGAGTAAAGATAAAGTCCATGGGATATAAATGCTTTGCAAATGAAATTATAAAGTTGTTATAATTATGAGATTTCTATTGCATCAAAGCATTGTTCCTTAAAAGTGCTTAGTTGATGCTCTCTTAAATACTGGACATTCATTAGAGCTATAGATACTAATGCATATTATGTTCTTTTCTTTATGAAAGAAAACAACTATTTTTATAAGCTGGGGTATAAAGGATACTTAGAACTAATATGTAGGTACTTGTCATAAGATATATACACTGAACTAACCTGCATGAGAATTCCATATGGAGATATCACATATATTTATAGAAATGCTCACGTGATAGTTGTATAAGTGATCTTTAGACTTGAGATCACTAAGTTATCTTATATAGAGAATATTATGCTTTGAATCTTGTTACATGTTATCTTAATCGAGGTGACGAAGGGGCAGACATTGAGTATATCATGAACTATATGAAGGTACTTGAGTGATCAAGAGAGGATTTATCACCCTAGGCGAATTAGAAATTTTTTTTCCATATATTCTCAAATAGTATTTGATTGAGAAATTCTTGGTCAAAGTGAAATGAGATTTGAAAAAAGTTTCAAATCTTATTCAAACGATCAATGACTATTATGTAGAGAACAAACATGATTTAACATGGCAGGCATACTCCATGCTTTAATATTAAATCAGAATATTATTGATGAAATGATATTAATTATATTAAGAAACTGGTTATCGAAAGGTTAAGTCAAATCACTAATGACTTTTCTAATATTTGGGAGATCATGACATATTGGTAGATGATGCACTTGATCTTCAAATATAAATTAATCAAATGTTGAATTGATAATAAATTAAATTATTTAATTTACTTAATTCTATTTAATTAGAATTACAATATATATTTGAGCCAACATATTAGAAACTTAATGGATCATACATATTAATAAACATTAATAAAAAATTAAACTGAGATGATTTAATTAAGTATGAATTGATTAAAATATATTTTAAAAATTAAGGATAAGAATATAATTAATACATAGATTATATTTCTAGACCTAGAAAAATTAAGTAATGACTTAATTGAGTTAATTTCTAAAATTATCCTGAATTAATATATGTATATTATTTAAGGGGTAAATTGATATTTTATCAATTTATAGAGTTTTTTAGATTTTTCTATAAATAGTAAGCCATGCCTCTTATTTTTCAAGTAGTTGTTTGTAAAATAGAAAAATTATGTAAGTCACAGAATAGAGAGCTAACACTCTAAGTATAACAATCTCTTTCTTTTAAATAGGAATTTAAGAGATTTCTCACTGGTATTGAAAGACTCAAGACTTTTTTTGTCTCTAAAAACCAAATTTCAATTTCTTTTCACATGAAAAATACAAAAAAAAAAACATGGTAAGAATTTATACAATTAGTCTAAAAACTAAAAATTAAATTAAAATAATTTTTTTAGAGTCGGATCAACTTTTTCCAGCATCATTCATTACCTCAATCATATCCATTGAACTTCTATATTCAGGATGAATTTATTGATATTAAAATAACCATTTTAAGATCAGAAAATAACTAAGAATTTTATCTTTTTACATTCTTTTCCGATGAATTTTTCTCTTTTTTCTTAACAATTAAGGCCTAAAATGTAATTTTTTTTTATGGCTAATATATGAAAACAAGAAAATATAGTCTTAATCAAGCTTTCCCAATTCGTCTTCTTAGAAATCTTGGAAAGAAAAAAAGAAAAACCGTGGAGTTGTGCTATAATAAAAGGTGAGAAGTCAACCTTATATCATTCATACCAACCATGGAATATCACCATCCCAACAACTAAACCAGCCTTTTAATTTTCCTCGTATTACCATATTTACCCTCGAAACAAAAGAGAAAAGCAAAACACCTCCTCCCTAGTTTCCATCGCGTTCTCTGTCTGCTCAATAGCCCCAAGCAGGGAGCCAATAGCGACCTCTCTCATCTCTCCTTAATGCCCCGATCAAAATTCAAAACACATAGAATTGAAATACTGTTTGGCTAACAAGAAAAGAAGGGAAAATCCGAAGAAAGAAAAGAATGAAGTCTTCTTCTTCGAGCTGTATGGAAATAATAAATATAGAAGCGAGAACTCAGAGACTGGATGTCGATAATCGCTTTGCTCTTAATATCTATTTTCGGATCGCTAATAATATTCTCAAACAGGTGTCTTACTCTCCTCTTTCCTTTTCAATTAGGGTTTTCAATTTTGAAATTGCGTGATAATTTAATTTACTGTTTATTCTGTAATCTTGTTGCCTCTTGGCTATGGAAGTATACTTTTTTCCCTTTAATTTCTTGTTCTGATGTGCTATTATTGCATTCACGCAGGCTGAGATTTTTCGAGCAGAGAAGAATATAATAGATTTGTATGTTATGTTACTAAGGTTTTCAAGGTAAGCCATTTATTTTGTTTGCTCTTTCATTTTACTGTGTGACGTTGCTCGGTTTTAAGAAATTGGGAGGAGATGGTTTTTATTTTCCTTTTTTTTTTTTTTTGCTTTGTATGCTGCATTGTTTTTATGTAAAATTGGGGGATTCATTTGGAGATAAAACAATGTATGTCTTCAGTTTTGCGTGATGAAAGATCACACTCTGGTTACTTTAGTTAGAGCTCTTTTTAGCTGGATTGCTTCATCTTTTTGTTGTTTTTTCTTCTTTAGTCCGATTTTCTTCCTGAAACTATCAATAATGTTACCTGCCTTTTTTTGCTTCAGCTTGGTCTCAGAAACAATACCATGTCATAGAGGTTATGGAGCATTCCCCCAAAGCAAAAAAGATTATTTAAGAAAGGTAATATGTCCTTTTTCTTCTTCCTTTTCTGAACAAGATTTCCTTGTTTCAAAGCCTGGCATTTATATTGATTTCGGATTTTTGTTTTAGAAACTTTTAAATGCTTTGGGCGAGTTGGAGCAGTTAAAGACAGCAGTGCAACAAAGGATAAATGAGTTGAACAGAAAACACACACATCAAGTAAATGGATGGGGCTATAACAGTCAAAATGATCTTTTAGAGAAACCTCCTTATACCAAGAAAATTTTGAATGGAAATGGTGTGACAAAGGTACAGTTGCTATTTCTATGATATTCAGTTTATCATTACGGAGAAGTTCTCTCTCTCTCTCTCTCTCTCTCTCTCTCTCTCTCTCTTTAATGCGCGGTTGCACTTATGGTTCTGCTCAATGAAGTTAAAGTTTGTGATCTTCATACTATTCTACACATCCTACAGGCAGTGAGACCAGTCGCTGGAGAATCCTTGTATCAAGGTTCAAGAACCAGACAATATTCATATGTTAGGCCAGTGGAACAGCAGTTCCGCAGAGTGTAAGTATTCCTCCAAGTTTTTTAGTCAACTATCTTTGAAATGCTGCATAAAATTTCGGACATGGAAGGATTGCAGCTTATTAATTTTGAGATTGCCCTGTTGACTTTAAGCCAAATGCTTCAAAGCCACCCTAAGCTCCTAATGCAATAACATGTGCTGCTGTTAAACCATCTCCCTTCCCTCCCTAGCTATTCAGCATTCCTCTCTCGCTTGTTCTGGTGGATTACCATATAGTTGGTGCTTGCTTTGTGTGCGCTTCTTTAATTAGTTTATTATGAAATTGTGAAAAGCACTTGAGAATTATGAAATTGATTTTCAAAGAAACTACATTTGCACCTGTGTTTGTGATCACAACTCCTGACTGCTTCCATGTGAATTAACACTGCAATTTAAATTACAAAGAAAATTATAGATAGGAAGTACACAAAAGAATTCTAGTTTATCCCAATTACATCCACATAGATAGGTATGCATGTATTGTGGTAGGGTTTGAGTATGATGAACAATTGATGTGCGATTTAACCTTTGTCGCTTGAGATCTCTTTGACCCCTGACCTTAAGCTTGAAAATTCCAGTTGAATCTTGCACAGTATGTGCAGAAATCCTCATTAGGTAATTTTATGAGCATGATGGCAACAGCAGAAACACATTTAGTTTAAATCTTTCTGTTTGTGAATGAGAATTTAGTTTGCGAATTCTAATTCATGTTTCAACACTACAAATTCATTCCATTCACAAAGCAAAGACTATTGGAAGGGCTCAAGCTAAAGTTCAGGGCATGTCCCTGAGATGAGTGCCTGACTTCCATCCTGAAATGCCTAGATGAAAGATAAAAATTTTTTTATTTTAATTTTAAAGTGGCCAGGTAGAAAGAAGTGTAGTTTCTATTGATAATTGATATTGAATCACGTCAGATCCTTGTTTAAAAAAGAATATCAGATGTCTAGGAAATGAAAAGAAAGGGATAGAGGAAGATTCAATACCAGCTGATTCCCTTATAGATTGACCTCCTTACTAAGATGCGAGTTGATGTTGAATAATATTTTTCATTTCTTTTTGGCTTTGCTTGTTTACTTTCTTCTTGAAGATCTTTGAACTTCCAACGACCAAATGAGGAGACTCTCTCTAGGCATTCTATATTGGGTCCGAGCGGGCTTAATGCAAAGTGGCAACCACCAAGGACTAATGAAGGGGTATGTGTTATGCCTCTACCTTTAGGTTTTTCATGTGCACAACTTGCACTGACATATCTCATGCAAATGCAGGTCAAATACCCGAGCATCATCGACTTAACACCAGTTGAAATTCCAAGGTTAGATTCTTATTTAGCTTTTGGGGTTATTTCTGTCCTATTTTATCCAGATTTACTAGATAGACCTAGTCAAAATCATGCATGATAATTACAAGATATTTTCAAAAGGCATTATGTGATAGTTAGAAGCTTTATTTGTTTCACCTTGAATTTTATTCTTGGAAGAAATGTTCTATCTATGATAAATCTCATTGCACCGTTTACTTTATTTCTTTCTTTCTTTTCCTGTTTTTTGTATTTGAAATATTTCTGGTTTTGGATTCATTCCTTGGGTGATCCCTTTGTGAAAACAGGCTGCAGGAATCTGTAAAAGCTGAACTGTTTGTAAAATCAGAGCATAGCAGCTCAGAACCAGGAAGATCAAGTTTAGAATCAATTCTTAGTGTGCAAGATGATAATCAGAAGTGCCGTGATGAGGAACCTTGTTCTTTGATTTCCTTTGAAACAATTGAAACCCCAGTCCTTCCAGCTGTTATTAGACAACCTTCTCCTCCCCCTGTACTTGCAGAAGTACAAGATCTAATCCCTGCGACACCTCCCCAAGTTTCTGAGGCAGAAAATAAAATGGACATTTCCTCACCCAATGATTTAATTTGTTCTGAAGCTCCCCTGCAACTGCACATTGTGAGCTTCTTAACAACCTTGTTCTTTATGTTTTACATCTTTTGGGAGTTTAGCTATTAGGAATCTCTCTGAGGATTTAAAATGTGTACTGTGAATTAGTCTCTGTCTATTATTTTGTTTGGTTTCCATTTTGTGGTAAATTATTCCTTTGTAAATTATTGTGGTTAGAGAAAAAAAGGGGGTATGGTAGTAATGGGTTGCAGGGTCAGTTTGCTTCTTGTCTGACAACTGTTTCTCTTTGCAGTCAACTACATTGATGGAGAACTTCATGAAGATGGCAAAGTCAAATACCGATAAGAATTTAGAAACTTGTGGTGTCCTTGCTGGTTCACTTGTAAGTCCTGATAGCATAAAGGTTCCTGTATAATTCTGATGTTTCTGATGTTCCAATGTATAATTCTGATGGTTCAATCAACTCTGCTTTGCAGAAAAACAGAAAATTCTATGTTACAGCTCTCATTATTCCAAAGCAGGAATCAACATCAGATTCGGTATGGCAGTTTCATCATGGGTTGAGCAGTGCTATTGCATATTGCTTTTGTTATTACTTTTCTCTAACTGTTGTGGAATGCATCACTTTTAATCAGTGTCAAACTACAAATGAAGAAGAAATATTTGAAGTGCAGGATAAACGATCCCTTTTCCCACTTGGTTGGATTCATGTGAGTAATTATGGTCTAACTACCCCCTTTTTTTTCCCGCTGCTTCTGTTGCTCTTGTTATTATTATGATTTAATTATTCTGCACTATGTAGATTCTGTTAGTGCTTCATTTGATATCCATCCACTTTGCGAAACTGCATAGTTCCTTGGAAGTGATATCCTACTCTTTCTGGTTTGCCTTTTTATGTGCCACAAAAATTACCTTTATGCTGTGCAGATTAAAAAATTAAAGGTTATCGCCTCCACCATTTGGTAATAACGAGACAAAAATACACTGGATCTAAGGTTTTGACAGTTGCAATATGGGAAAGAATGTGCAGGACGTGAGCTGTTTTACTTATACTTGCCATGATTAGGGAAACCATTATTTTGTTGGAAACTATAATTTCTTGCTATTTATTGGCAGACCTAGAAGACATCGATCAGGCAAACATTAGCTAATGTATATGTTCTAAATGCTGGTGTGATTTAGGAGTGCCAGAAGAGGCAATTGCTTGGATTGGCTTCAGAATTAGATTTATTTTGCAATTGATGAAGGCTTCCCATAACAAACAATAGAACTTCGTCATTTTGAAATGGTGAATTAATTTAATTGCGAGAGCTACCAAATTGTCTAGTTAATATTGTGATAAAAGGTGATTGAAAATGGAATAATTCCAAGTTTTGGCTGGAGCCTGGATGGCTGGATCCCCATATTTTTTTTCTTCTTCTTCTAATGTTTAGAACCAATCAAGCATCTGGTTAATGCTGGCTCTTCTTTTGTTTTAATGGGTTGCTAATAAAGCAACTTCAAATGCTAGAAGACAACTACAATTTATCTGTTTATTGATTTATTTAACCCCCATGTTGCAAATTCCAGACACATCCTACACAGTCTTGTTTCATGTCATCAATTGATGTCCACACCCATTACTCATATCAGGTGAGTGCCTCTTCCTGTTATTATCAAATCTATCTATCTTTGTTGCAAGGAAGTCTTAAGCAAACCTCATGTTCTTGTTTGTTGTTTGCTTAAAGCGGTCATTTGGTATATGGTGGGAATCCAATAGGTTTATCCATTAATATCAAACTAGGCTGAAGTCTGAACAAGTTTTAAAGGTGAATGCATACATTTCAGGAAGAGTTTGAACAGCAGGACTGTAAACAACGTAAATGAGTATGGTTACGTAATGATTGATCTAATAGTGTTGTCACATTTAAAGTCCTCCTGTTTTGCAGTTGTGCTTAACTTTGTCAGGATTCTAACTGCTGAAGCCATTTCAAGTCCCTGCCAATACTGTTTTACCCTTGCCCGAGACGGGGATGATTTTTCTTTTTAAATCCACTCCTTCCCATTCTAGTGTTTGCCAGATGCACTCTTTGTTGCATTTTGATGAACTTCTGGCATGATCCGAGGAAAACAACTTCCTTGCAACAAAGAAGCAAACAATAATTTTGTTCCTCAATCATTTTCTTTGTTGTTCACACAAACATTTTTTTCTTTCTTCAGATAATGTTGCCAGAAGCCGTTGCCATTGTCATGGCACCAAGAGATTCTTCAAGGCAAGTGTGATTCTTTCTTATAATGAATTGTTCACTCTTCTGTTCACGAATGTCAGATTTCATTACCCCCTCGTGCAGAACCCATGGCATCTTTAGGTTGACAACTCCAGGTGGGATGTCGGTTATCAGACAGTGCCAGCATCGTGGGTTTCATCCACATGACCCACCTCCAGATGGCGGGCCCATTTACAAGCCCTGTACAGATGTTTACATGAACCCTAACTTGAAATTTGATGTCATTGATCTTCGGTGATCTTAATTGTTCCATTGAATGTGTTTGCGTTTTTACAAATTCAACTGTTCATACAAGAAGCATATATAACTATGGACTTTCGATTGATCTATTTTTTTTTAATTTTTTTTTAACTGTGGTGATTATTATATCAGTCTATCACCAATAATACAATTCCTCTATTTCACCAGCTATAAAAAGAAATCTCAAACACATGCAGTGTGCTTTAACTAGGGGGGCGGGGGTTAGAAGACCCTCTGTTTCTATAGATCTTTTTGGTTCTTCTCAGCATCCCCATATCTATAAAGAATAAAAGCAAACATGAGACAGATTATATTGTTGCTTATGTTTTTTTTAACATATGAGTTCCATCATTCCGATTACCATTTTAACTTTTTGTGCAAGATCC
>Ga0325403_1002391_pt1 | contig 16557 bp, 7 predicted proteins | sample PopdelMetagenome_19_FD_205665 | JGI IMG/M metagenome (GOLD analysis project Ga0325403, IMG submission 205665) | Populus deltoides microbial communities from Bellville, Georgia, United States - Xylem-PdKOR-R4 | ecosystem: Host-associated > Plants > Phyllosphere > Stem > Wood/Secondary xylem...
TATGTGATGCCTGTTATTGTTGTTACTGGATCTTTCAGGATTTGTAGCGATATGGGACATAGAAAATATTCAGGAATTTCTATATCAGCCATGATAATCAACAACAACAAATTAAAAAAAAAAAAAACCCTAAGTAATTAACAAGTTAATTAGCAATGGGACTTAATCAATTTTTTCGGTCTAAAAGGGATATTTGTTTTTGGAGGTTTAGAGCAATGGAGAGAATTTTATTTTTTTTAATTTTACGGATGCAGCTAGCATATTTAATAGTAAGGTTTGAAAGCATTCAGATAGATAATTCTAGAAACCAAAATTTAATGCTCTTTTTTTTATTATTTTTTTCCCTGGTTTACAAGTCTTACTTTTCTTGCTTTCGCCTTTCCATGGTCAAAGCACTAACACATAAAAACACGTTGGCAAGAATTTTCTTCTAGGAGCCAACCAAAGTGGTGCCACTTGGCACAAAATGAGTGGGTAAATAACGATGATGGCCCCACCATTCAAGGGGCAAAAACTAGTGACGGGGGCAAAAAGATAGAGAAGTGCACGTCTCGAGACTGAGGAATAGTTTTTGAGGGTTGAAAATGAGAATGAGGGCAAAGTTTGTGGGCGCCTGGCATCGACTGCATGCCGTGATTCTGTGGGTAAAGAGACGAGAGAAGAGAAGAAGAAAATACAACAGAGGCCGTAAGCAGTTGCTCGCTTGTGTTCATGCATTCAACCTTTGGCTTTGAGTTGACCATCCTATTGTTTTTAAGCACTATTTTCCATGGCTGAGTTAATCTGATCCGCTAATTATTCTAATTAACCAGACGACTGAGTTATTTTGTTGCTCTATGTTTTTTTCTTTTTCATATAATTACAAATTATGATAATGAATTAGTGCCATTCCTCTCCTCAAGGATATATAGCTATAGCAAGATAGTTATTAATAACTTTATAATATCCTCTTCTCATAAATAGGACATAATTAGCTCATCATTAATGATTAAACCGCCGTGGAATTAATTAGTATTAATAGTTATAGTTCACGTGATAACAAATTAAAACGTATGAACATAATAGATTGAATTAGTCACCGTTATAGACTATATATATTCTCTGAGTTTCTCTTATAATAAATCATTTTTTAAGATCAAATATTCGGAAAAGGATTTGGACCAATAACCTTATTATAAGGACAAAGAAATAAATAAGTCAAAGACCTGTTGATAACTCGATCAAGAACGTCAAAAAAAAAATTCATAGATTGGAATTTTTACTGTTGTATAATATTAAACAATCCTGCCTGTAATGCTGAAGCCACAACTGGATCGATCTCTCTAAAGAAAAAAAGCAAAGAAGAGAAAAGATGAAGGTTGTTAATTTAACAATTGATGCGACCCAGTGTGAGTGCAGGCTAGCCTTGCACTTGCAGTAAAATAGATAGATAGCGGTTTCAGAATCCTTTATTATTATAATCTGAATTCGGACACTCACGCTCTTCACTTTCAACCTAACTAATTACCATCCACTTCAGATGGTACCAAATTATAGAAGTTTAGATCATTCAGTGATTTTTTTTTTAATTTCATTTTTTAATATTCAATTTTTATTCAATTTTTTTGTTAATTTTAATTTTTTAATATTTATTAATTTTAAATTAGTTTTCATAGTTTTTTTTTTTATTTTTTCCTATCAAATTATAACAATTTCAAACAAACATCTTGATATTTAGTTTGTATTTAATTTTACAAGTGTGAGGGCTGGCTACGCAAATCACAGTAAATTATCGGTCGTTACACAGGTGTTCACCATCAAGTCCGTTTATGGGTTGAGTGAGGCCGGTTATGATAAAATTGTTTAATGGGCGAGAAACATTTTACCTGAAGGGAACAGACTGAAAGAGAATATCTATGCTGCTAAGTTTATGATGAAACCCCTCGGTTTAGGATACTAGAAAATTAACATGTGTCCAAACTTTTGCATGTTGTACTACCTTGAAAATGCGAGTTCATGACATGTTGGCCTTCTTATTAGAACCCAGAACTGGCATGAGAATGACTCTTGTAGCATATAAAAAACTAAAATACTTCCTAATCATGCCTAGACTGTAGAGGTTATTCATGTTACCAAAGATTGTTGAGCACGTGACATGGCCCAATCACATTATGTGGTTGATAGAGTGATGGTGCATCCTTCTAATGGTGAAGCATAGAAACACTTTAACAGTGTGTATCCTCACTTTTCAGTTGAATCAATAAACGTGCGTCTTGGGTTGTGTATAGACGGATTCAACCCTTTCGAGTCATTTGCTGCTTCTCATTCTTGTTGGTCGGTTATACTCATGGTTTACAACTTGTAACTGGGGATGTGTATGAGGATAGAGTTCATATTTTTATCTACAGTCATATCCGGTCCTAACACTCCGAGCCGAAATATTGATGTTTGTCTTTGACCGTTGATTAATGAGTTGATGCAATTGTGGTCCTTCGAGGCTTTGATTTATGATGTATCGAGAAAACAAAATTTTCTTATAAGGGCAACTTTGATATGGACTATCAATAATATTCCAGCTTATGGAATGGTTTCTGGTTGGAGCACGCATGAAAAACTAGCATGTTCATACTACATGAAAAACAATAAAGCATCCACTCTAACAAACGAGGGTAAAACGTCTTGGGTCATATCCATATCGAACTTGTATTACCCAATAAAGGCATCAAATAAATTTTTCCATCTTATCATCTTGGAATTAGCCAATCACATATACCAAGTGAGGGTAACATCACTCAAGCTATCTTGAAAGAAATGAATCAACAACTTTTCATTATGAATCACATCGACCATTTTGTTGTAGTATAATTTGAGATGGGTTATCGGGCATTTTGTTGTGATATATGTAATAAATTTCAGCCCTCTAGACTTTTTTTAAATTACAATATAAGGAACCAAACATATCTTAACGGCTTTTACAGGATCATAAAAACTAGTTCCCTTAATTTCTCTAATTTTTTCCTCTAGGGAAACCAATTTCTCCAGGCCATATTCTTCTATTATCTTGTCTTTTTAAGCTTCCTCCATTGTCAAGTCTAAAGTGGGTGGCATCCTTAAAGGATACACTGGTTAAGCAGATGGAAATTGTGTAATATGTTGAGACTCGGGCAACACTTTATTTATCCCTAAATTATATGGATCGAAGGGAGTCGCAAGCATAGGTGCAAGCTGAGATATGACTACTAGCTAGACGGATGTTCCTTTTCCAGATTTAGTCCTCAAAGCCTGTTCAAGTAGACTAGTAAACTTGCAATGTCTCCTTTAAGACTTTTCCAACTCTTTTTGGTGTTAAGCTTCTAACTGGGCTCTTTTTTCATTTTTCATAGTTGAGTATTATAGGTGCATCTTAATAGGAGACTTATATTTTACCTAATATGTGTGTGTGTGTGTGAAATGCATAAGTATGGATTCATAAGATTTAGGTTATGACAATACATATAAACATTACACCTTGCAGTTAAGATTTTTCATGATGGTAAAAATAACGTTAACAACACCTGCACTTTTTTTTTTCATTGAGAAAAAAATGCTTCATCCCACACCATATTATATATAATCAAACTAGTAGAAACTCTTAATATATTGGAGATAAGGATATTCTAAGTCAAAAATTAATTGAAAAAACAATGAAGATTTAGACACTCAATTAGAAATAATAAAAGTTGGTACAATTGATTAGAAATTTTGTGTAAGCACAAGTACTAAATCTTTTAGTTTTTTGACAGTCTTAGTAAAAACTAGCTATTTGATCTGCGCTTCGTCGTTGGTTGGATATTTGTTTTTCAAAAAAAATATTAAACATACAAGCATTTGCAACATGTTTTTTCACATAAATAATATTAAATATAAATCAAAAAAATTATGCACACATCTAATTAAATAAATCAAAAAACATCTAAGTCAAGAAATGAAAAACAAAAGGTCAAGAAATAGATATAAATTAAAATATTTGATATCACAATATGGTTCATTTACTTGATTGTGTTTAACAACTTTGTTAATTAAATTTATTTTTTTATTTAATTAAATGATCGTAAAAATAAATACACGCATAAAATTGATTGAATAAATTCAAAGAGAAAAAATATCTTGCAAGGTTACTTATTAGAAATACTATAGAAAAATAAATATTTTTTGTATTTAAAAATAAAGTTCAACTATATAAAACATATAAAAAAAATTAGATGAATTAGAATAGTCTCTTCAAAAAAAATAACTAAAAAACAGCCATTATTTTTTAAAAAAAGGTTTGTTGCTACCTAATTTTTTACCCTATTTTTTAAAAAGTTTCGAAAAAAACCAAAAATAGCAAAAAAATAACAAAATCCTAAAAAATATGTTCTTAACATATTCCTGTCGTTTTCAGCATCTTTTCCAAAAAAAAATTAAAAAAAATAAAAAGAATAAGAATAAGTTGATTTAAGTTTTAGTGATCTAATTATAATTATGGAAGGGAGATCACCAATTTGAAAATTAGAAACTCTTTTACTAAGCAACCTTTTTTTCGAATCATATGATCTATAATCATTCTCTTAATCAAATTATCCATTTTTCTTTGCTTTGTTTCTAAGTTATTAAATAAATGGTTGGGATTTAATCTTGAAATCCAATGGTTGATCTTGATTTACTTTGCCTTCAAGCCAAAGAAAATTTTCACCTATAAATAAGTGATTACTTACACACAAAAGAGGGGATTTTAGAAAGACCAGAAAAAAAAAACAATTACTCCCACATTCTCTCCCCACACCCACACGACAAAAAAAAAAAAAAACCCTAGACCTAATATCCCTAAGCCAGCCTTCAGCCCCAAAAAGGAACCAAAAACAAAAGTCATAAACCCGGGACCCTATCTTTTAGCACAACTCTCTCTCATAGCAATTAAAAAAATCAAATACCATCTAGCAGACCTTCTTTAGTCTTAATTTGTTTCCTCTAATAGTGGTAAGGTACATCGTCAGTACAAGGAGAAAGAAGAAGATGTTGCGTATCTCATAGATTGGTCTATTTACCCCGGGGCCCCATCGTCATGTGTGCTGATGTGCCACTAGTTACAAACCAATTCAAACGAGTACACTTGATGTGCCACCAGAGATTGATCCACCACAACCAGAAATCACAGCCTCGTCATTTCCTCTTCATTGCCAACAACTGCTCAAGTTGATTGAAATAAATAAAAAAAAAGATTGAATAAGAAAATAAACAAAAAAAGAAATAAGGAAAATAAAACCAAGTGCTTATGTGATTTTCTTTGCTGCAAGTCACAATGAGAGTCACCGTTGGCATAGGTAGTACGAAGAGGGGAAACCGCTCCAAATCCACCTATTCTTTGGGTTTTGCTTGCGATCACACGCGCCACCATAATTCCTATAATCTTAGGATCTTTCATTTTGGTTATTGAGTTTCCAACAGCCTCCCTAAGCTATCTTCAACATTAGGTTCTCTAGTCTTGAACTAATTCCTCTAGCAGTGGTAAGGTACACCATCAGTACAAGGAAAAAAAAGAACACGTTATGCATCTCATGGATTGGTCCATTTACCCCTGGGCCCCATTATTGTGTGTATTGACACGCCACCGGTCACGAACCTCTTCAGACGAGTACACTCTACATACCACCGGAGACCAACCCACTATAACCAGAAATCACAACCTCATCCTTTTCTCTTCACTACCAACAACTACTCAAGTTGATTAAAACAAGTCAAAGAGAAGATTGAATAAAAAAATAAACAAAAAAAGAAAGAAGGAAAATAAAACCAATTGCTTGTGTGATTTTCTTTGTTGCAGGTCATGATTCACCACCAGCACGAGTAAAAAGAGGGAAAACCACTCTAGATCCACGTATTTTTTAGGATTTGCTTGCGGCAGGGCGTGAACGCACACGCCACCAGTGGCAGTGGTGCATGCAGTACACATGCCACCACTGTTTCTGCAATTTTAGGATCTTCTAGTTTGGTTACTGAGTTTCCAACAACCTCCCTAAGCTATCCTCAGCCGTCGGAAGGTCCATTGTGGGATTCAGATGACTTTTTTATGATTTGCGTTTAATTACAATGTTGTGTAAATATTTATAATTGAATGAGAGTGTAGGTTAATTAGTAAAAAAAGATGAATGTGTGTGTTTGTATTTTCTTATATGTTTTTTTATGTTTAAAACCAAAAAGACAAAAAGAATTACACGTTTTAATTGCATACAACCAAGTTTCTCAAAAATAAAAAAATCATATATTGTTTAAAAAATAAAATACGTGGTATGTTTTATTTTTTTAGCATGCATTTTGGATCTAATAATTAGTTTATTGAATCCATGAGAATTTGAGTAGTATTTCAAAAACTGATAAAATTTTAATTCATGAGAATTAATAGTCAATATTTTGGTATAAATGATGGACCTATAGGCGACTGATATTTAAATATTAGAAGTTAACTAGAAAATTATCAGAGTTATTCTAAATACTCACCAATTTTAATTGGAAGTATTTTTCCCCACAACACACGAGTTGTGAAAAACCCTTCCACCTTCCAAGATAGGTGAACTTTGTTTGGACACCTACATGGATCCTCTTCATCAGAATTTATTTGGGGACAAGAACTCATAATAAATTCAAAACAACAGATTTATTTATTCGAATAAATCATTATCCTAAGCCATAAACAGACTATTGGTTAAGAACCCGTCAAAACTTTTAAACCACATTCAGGTCACACAATACAGCTTACCTCAGGTAGGGTGCGTTAGGGGTCCTAATACCTTTCCTATCCATAATTAATCTCTTACCCTTAGAATTTCTGATAAAACTAGTACACTCAGGTTTCCCAGCAACCCTAAACCAAAAAACTAGGTGACGACTCCCATAAACCCCTAATGTCACGCATCCACATGTGATAAAATAACAACTCCATTGGGGATGATATTGTTTTTACAGTATTGGACTAAGCTTTGCGTGTTTTGTGGTTTATTTATTTTGAAGTGTTCATATTTTTGCATTTGACTTATTTTATTTTATTTACGCTTCAGTACATTTTATCCTGCCCATGCATGTATGTTCTCATGCATCGTTAGTTTATTTGAGATATATTACTCTGTGATGCACATATGAAAACTTCAGGTTAGGTAAGGGAGTAGCGGCTTACCTTATGACTTCCAGTCATGTTTTAAGCTTATGAAACCATCCATCTCTTTGTTGAGTGCTTGGACTAGTAGTGATTGATATACTTTTCATCCCATTACCTACTGAGCCTCTGATCGCTAGGACATCAAAAGATTATTTTTAGAGACCAGGTAGTAAACCTACCCCTTATCTCACATAAAAGGATTAGAACCTGCCTTTAGAGTGTATACTCCCTACACTTTGTTTTGCATCAAGGCAAGCCCTTCTTGAAGCATCTTGAGTTCAGGACTTATAGGTGACACAATGGCCATCAGTCAAGAAATTTTCGTTGTAAAGTTTGGGCGAGAATCAAAATTCTTGTTCATCATGTAAGTGTTATAATCATATGTCACCCTTTGAAGAGCAAGTTCATCATATAAATACATGTTCATACATTTAACAGGCATTGAAATATAGGTCACCCACTAAAGATCTACTACACTAACTTAGAGAAAAGATATAAAAAAAAACAATAAGAGAGCTTATCTTAATGCTTATTATCAGAATGAGTTAGAGTTTGTAAAAAATGAAGTTGTTTGGATGACAAATCTACTCGAGCAATTTTTAAGAGCCAAGAATAGGGAGAGAATGTTTGTATGACCTCCTACAAAAGCACCAACAGCCCATGTCCCTTATACATCTCAGAACTTAAGGGAAAACTCAGTAAATGGGTAGCATTTTATCCCTTTTACCCTCATCCAGCCAACTCAAGCTTAAGTCACCATGGATCTAACAATGAAAGGACCTTTTGATGATAGGTTTACCGGTCCCATAAACCATGATAAATGGGCTATTTTAGAAGAGAGATTGAGAACAGTTGAAGGAAATAATCTAACTGACCTCGTATTAATAGCTAAAGTTTGTTTGGTTTCAAACATTTTGGTTCCAAATAAGTTCAGAGTGTCGGACTTCATCAAGTATACTAGACTAGCTCGAACATGTATCTCTAGTTATACTACCAAAAAAATGGTTGAAGTGGTCTAAATAATAAAATGCTAATCTATTTCTTTCAGGATAGTCTTACAAAGTATGTCTTGAACTAGTATATGATACTAGATAGTACCAAGATTAATAAGTTGAAGGATCTAGTAGATGTCCTTTTAAAGCAGTATAAATTCAATTTGAAAATTGCTTCTAACAGAACCATCTTGATGGCCATGAAGAAGGGAAACCACGAGTCTGTGAGGATATATATGCAAAGATGGTGAGATAAGGTAACACATGTCCAACCTTCACTAATAGAAACAGAAATGGTGATGTTGTTCTCCAACACCTTCCAATCCCTTTATTATAAGCATGTGATGGGAAGCTCAGCTTAGCATTTCTATGAAGCCATGAGGATTGCTGACATGACCAAAAGATTGATGTCTTCTCCCAAATGCAGGAGTGTCAAAGTAATAAATAACCCGGCAAGACCGGGGTCAAACCACAGGGAGGTTAATTGTATGAACTATAAATAAAAAAAATAAATAATAATAGAAAATGAGTTGAAGAGAGCTTTGAGAAGTGATATTGATGTAAGGATTTAAACAAGGATAAAATAATTATCAAGGTTAGAGGATCCACTAATAGTATTTCAAACAAGTATAGTATAAGCTCTTATTATTCAACTGGAAACCACACACAAGGAAGGTTCCAATTGGATTATAAATTGTTAACATGATTATATTAGTTATCTTATTCGAATAATGCTAATACTTGTAAATGTTGCCAGGCATTCATGATTATAACTTATGTTAACAACAAATCAAGTTCCTTTCATAGCACAGGTGTCGATTATACCATACGGTTTGGGCTATGAAAGTGCCAAGTATTTGTTGTACCAAGGGTTATACAATATAAATCTAGATTAACCATTTAACAAGCAAAGTATTAAAAGTGAATAAGATAACAAATATAAAACATGTTACTATCAAACATTAAAGTCCATGTTAAGTTTACACTATACTTATTCTTACACCATTAGTGTAACATTTTCACCTTAAAAATAATAAACTTAGCTAAACATAATGAAAAAGAGAAACATAAATAAACAAGATAAGAACATAAATAAGATATAAGTTAACTAATTAAAGGAAATGAAATGAAAAGCATAAACAAGAGATTAATATAAATAAAACTTAAGTATTACAAAAATATAAAGAGAAAGAATAAGAACATGATCTTGATCTGAAAACCAAGATGCCTAAATGCATGGTAAATGCCTCCTTTTATAGGCCAAAATTGTTGAGTGGGTGGCCATATCTTGACTTGGTGACAATCCTTATCTTCTTGTCTGAACAAAACATCATTGATAACGTCCGAATTTGAACAGACTTAAATCATAAAAGTTCTAGAAAATTGTCTCAGCTTTCCAACAAAAAAAGAATCGGTATATTTGGACTTCTAAAACTTGAGATATGGGCTGAACAGTAAACAGTGTCGGGGCTGTAGGACAAATTCTGACTTCCCCGTTGTTGTAAGATTTGGACTTCCAAACAGCATAATTGAGTCTTGGACTCCCATGAATGTTTTAGGCTTATGTCTTAGCTTTCCATCCATATAGAACAGACCTAAATCCAAGATCTACAGCTCCAGATATGGCTCAATGACTGAATAGTGTTCCAGTTTGAATTGAACCAGCATTTCTTTTCTAAGTTTGGCCCTCTCTTTGTCCTTTCAATTTCAGTAGTTAAACTCATCAATCAATCCTTTGATTTATGTGATAGGCTTGCATTTAAGATGAACATTTACCATAAATTAAAGTTATCTTATAGTATCAGACTTGTTATTATAAAACATGCTTTAGTTAATGAGTTATTGATGCTTCAAGTACAAAATGATGATATAAAACCTTGATAGAAATGCACTTTTAAGTACTAATCAATTGCCGAAAGAATTGAACAAGCTATCAAAATGGAAAAAAAAATGGAGGTCCTACCATGGGTTTTAGAATAATGACGAGAGATGAATCAGAAGATGGCTCTTGGGTGGAAAATTTTAGTTGTGTGATCTAGCTAGTTCTTGTTATGGCATTAAAATGTCTTTTTCAAATATTGACATACATTTGCCACTGGAGTTTGTCTACCAACATCTATTAGACTCTGGACTTATTGCCCAGACTCCATTAAATACTATACAACCACTGTTTCCTAGGTGGTATAATCCAGACAAGAAATGTAATTATCATGATAGAGTCCTGAGCCATTAGATTGAAAATTGTAAAAATTTCAAGTATCAAGTTTGGAAGTTGGTGAGCAAGAGATAGATTGAGTTTGTAAAGAACGATGGTACCTACCACATAGTCACCTTTATCTCCAGTAATGACCAGTAACTTGCAAAGTGCTAACAAGGCATAAATAATATGCAGCTACCTAGAAAATGAGCATTGTATTTTGCTTCAATATGTTTTCATATATCGTGAGTGCATCACATACTTTCAATGAATTATTCTTTGTTCTTTGTCTTATTATTGTTGTCGCACGTGTGCGGCGTCGCGACGAAAATATCCACTCTCGTATCTTATCTTCTATCTATCTGACAAATATGAGGAAATAAAGAATTATTGTCTTTTATTCATGGAAAATAGAATGGGAGTCGCCACCTAATATTTTGGTCAGTAGAAACCCTAACTCATCTCAAAGATCAGGTACGGGGACTGGTTGAGTAAAAAGAAGATATTAGCACCCTAAATACGTCATACCTAAGGTAAGCTACATTGTTTTATTGTCTGATAAAATCTAAATCTTGTCGTGTTTTCTAGTTGTTGGTCCTTCTATGGTTTAAGAAAAGTCTTTCTCGGTAAAGAGGTCCTTATCTTATTAGGTAAAACCTAACTCTTCTAACGTCAACAAAATAATTTAATATCTGAAATACGTCTTACGTATAAGATCGTAACCCCAGATACTAAAAGAAAACAAAATAATTTTTTTGAAATTTTTGAAATATTGACCCAGTTCTTGTGACTTTAATAAATTGGTTATTAAAGTTAAAATACATGCTAATACATAATTTTTGAATTTTTGTTATATGAAAATATGATATGATTTTTTTCTTTGAGATACTTGGTCGTAGACTTGAAAAAAAAACATTTTTTTTTAATTTTTCAATGTTTTGACGGAAACTGAGTATTTTAATACTGGATTTGTATCTTTACAGTATAAAAATACAAGCCAATACTAAGTAAGATTCAGTAGAAAAATCTGTGGAAAATAATAGATATTTTTTTGAAATAATTTTTGAAGAAAATTTCTTTTTTTTATTTTTTTAGAATGGGCCGGACCCGGCCCAAAAAAAACTGAGCCGAGATCAACCCAATAAAATGCAAACTATCTCCTATTGGACTGGACTCAGCCTAGCCGCATAGACTGGGCTGATGATCTAACCCGGACTGGTTATTGTGCTCGTGCACAGTAACCAGCCCAAATACAATTACCCAGTTACTGTGCTCATACACAGTAACAGGGTAATTATTTTTCCTTACTTGCAGAAACATGCACAGTGCACGTTCTGCATGCAAGAAGATGAAATGGGAAACAAAGACAAGGGAACGAGAATTACCTGGAATGGAGGCGCTTTTGTTCACGGTGCTGGTGGCTCACAATGGCGTTGGTGTCGCAGTAGCCGGCTATGGTGGCAGACATTGGTTCTCCTTCTTCTCTCCTCTATTTCGATGTGTTATCTTCTTCCTCTGTTTTTTATTCCCCTGTCAACAGTGTTCTTGCCTCTCTCGGTGGCTTTGCGGAGGTGATGTTGGTGTTAGCAGTGTTGTTGGTGGCGGCAAAGAGGAAGACTGGTGGTGGTACGCTAAGGACGCTGCTTTGGTTTCTCTGTATTTTCTTTTTCTTCCTCCTGCCTTCTGCTAGTGCTTCTCTTTGCTTTTTGTTTTTTTATGTTTGTTCTTCGTTCACTCCTCTCTCTCTCTCTCTCTCTCTCTCTCTCTTAGCTTTTCTTTCTTTTTCCTATTCTCCTCTGTTCCCCTCTCTCAGTTTTTTTTCTCTATTCCATTATCCCTCCTCTCTTCTCCTCTATTCCACTCTCCCTCTCCTCATGGCGTCCGTCCTCCTTTTCTGAAACTCCCCCCTTGCTGTTCGGTCCCTTCTCTGGCTTTTATAGCCAGAGAATGCATGCGTTTTCCTGATAATAAAAAGAACGTTATTGCTGAAGCAATGGTAACAGTCGGCGATGGTAGGGGCGTCCGTTTTTCTCTAGCTTTATAGCAGAATAAATGTCATACGTTTCAATAATCGTATTGCATCGTGGCAGCTAAGGCTAATCATTTCTTCTTCTTCCTGTTGAAATGGCTCCCCTGGTGTAATGAAGAAGGTGATGAAAAGTGTCGGTGTTGTTTTGAGATGTGAAATGACCATTTTCAGTTTGGTCACTCAAGTTTTGAAATTTTATAATCAAGTCCTTGGATAAATTATAATTGGATCCCTGAACTTTAATTTCTTCCCAATAAAGCCCAAATTGACTTAAAAACATTTTTTTTCTTGCAATCAAACCCTCCATAAATTCAACTAAACCTTCTATAAAATTTAATTGAGTTCATAAACATCTGATTTTGAACTTTTATTCCTAAAATTGAATTTTCCTTGTCAACAGGGCTCTCATCAGTCAAAAATATATTGTCAAATTTTAATTCTTGTATTTTTGAACCTCCTCAACCAATTTCTAGCCATTTTATGGGCATTCCAGCATCCTTTTCTCGCTCCTATTATTTTTTGGATTTCTTCTGAATATTTTTTTATATATTTTTTTGTATTTTCTCATTTTCTTGTGTGGGAACCCAAAAATGAGTAACAAACAATATAAGATGACCAAACAAATTTTAAGCTTACATACAAAATTGAACCACGCATCATGGAGCTAAGTTTTAGCGGTATGCATAATGACTTGTAGTGGATTTTATAGTTATAAACCCACAAATCATGGTTCCTTGCAAGTCCAAATTATTGTGCTGGACAAGATCAAAATTTATCAGTTCTAACCGACCTTGCTTGAAATGAAAAAATGTCATCTTTGTTTATTCCTTTCACAATTCTTAAAAAAATTATATCCTTTGCAATCTCATTTTGAGTCTGGTTGATTATTTATTTAAAAACATCATAACCAAGATCACACCCTACACTGAGAGGCAAAAGAATATGTGCAAACTGCAAAAATAGACATATGGAACTATGAAAGTTAGAACCTAATACTAGGGGGCATTATCATAAAAGAGAAAGGATAAGAAAGAGGAAGCAAAAAAAAAAAAAAAGGAAGAAGAAAAAGAAGGGGAAAGAAAAAATAAAAAAATGGTTAGATGACATTTTAAGACTGAGGCAAAAATCATGAAGCAAGACTCTTCATTAAGAAAGAGGGTTTATCCGAACAAAGTCCATGAGATGAATTCACAAGAGAAAATAAGTGGAAGAAAAGTGATCCTAGATCTTTGAAACCCTCAAACACCTTTTGAGCCTATGAATTTCCCTTTTCTTTTATAACTATGAATCATAGCCTGCATTACGTGTATTTAAAAGCCTTTTTTAATCAAGCAAGATTTGGACTAATAAATGACACTCTCAAATACATGAAGAGATTTTTCCATAAGGGTCGTGGCTTCACAAACTAGGTTACTGGTTATTATGCATGCTGATAAAATAGGTGCTCAAAAGAGATAATCTTTTTTAGTAGAGCTTTGAGTTTTGACTCGAGCCTTCTATTTTTTAAAATACATAAAAGGTCAGCTCATCACGTACCATCAAATGACATACCTAAAATGAAACATCAAAAATTGACATAAAGAACCATAGAAAAACTATTTTAATCTTACAACGGGTCAATTTCTTTTTTCAAAATATAAGACAATCAAAGGAATGCATATATTAAATGTCGTGTGTTGGGTCTTTGAACAAAAAAGCTTGATTTTCAAAATACTTTAAAAAACTAACATCTCTTTGATTTTATTTCAGCAAGTAAACTTGAATAGACATGATTTTTGAAATGTGCGAGTTAATTCCATAACAAAAAAAATCTCGAACAAAAGACTATGGATTGAGTTTGCAAAATACTTGACAAAAATGATATCGAAACTTCTTGATCATCCTTGAAAAGTTTAGCAGCTAGGGAAAATACAGTAGACCCTGGGAAGGAAAACAAACTATATTCAGATTAGTCGGCAGGAAAAATCAAATGATGAATTTGTGAAATCCATTAAATCTAAAGCAATGAGAAATGCCTTTTGATGATATACAGAATAATAAGCATAATCAGATCAGCTAAAGGCAATATTGTTCTACGATAGCTAATGATTTAATAAACTTTATCAATAGTTGAGAGTAACACCACACTTAGAGGCATGATCAAACTTGATAAACAATAAGAGTAGTAATCATCGTGGACAGTCCAGGATGGGCACTGCACTTATATTTGAGTGGAGGATTGGCATATAATGAACTCAAATGAGCTAGTGAATAAAAAAAACTGAGAAAGCTTTGGATAGCAAACAAATTCACATTATGACGATGAAGCATCAAAAAAGAGGGCCTACATTTTAAACCAGGTAAGGATGTATACATGTCATCTAACCCCAAATCATTGCATACATGTTTTAAAATTTTCAGAAAGATCCTCATTGAAATCCAACAAGATTCTGATAAATCAAAGTTAACAAAGAAAAAATCCTTAAGCTATGATAGTAAAGAATTCAAGTTCAAGCCCTAAAATTGAGAAACATCAGTAAAACCCTATAATCAAGAAGGAAAGAAAGAAAGAATAACCCTACTATTAGGAAATTCTTAAGAAAAGAAAAGGATCAACCCTACCATTAGGAAGAGTCTTCAAGTCAACCCTAAAATCAGGAAGCACCAAGTTTTCTAACCCCGTGATCGGGAAATTTTAGGTCAACCCTGTAATCAGGAAACACCAAGAAATTTAAACACTGCAATTAGGAAAAAAAGTGAGAGGAACTCTATTATTAGGAAATTCTCAAAGGAAAAGATCAACTCTATCACTAAGAAGAATCTTTAAGTCAACCTTGCAATCAGGAAACACCAAGTTCAAACCCTGCTATTACAAAAGAAAGTGAGAGGAACTCTATTATTAGGAAATTCTCAAAGGAAAAGATCAACCTTATCATCAAGAAGAATCTTTAAGTCAACCCTGCAATCAGGAAACACCAAGTTCAAACCTTGATATAGGGAAGTATCAGGTCAACCCTGCAATTAGGATGCACCAAGTTTAAACCCCGCAATCAGGAAATTTTAGGTCAATCCTACAATCAGGAAACACCAAGAAATTCAACCTTGCAATCAAAAAGAAAAGTGAGAAGAACCTTACTATTAGGAAATTCTCAAGAAAATAATAAGATCAACCTTGTCATTAAGAAGAATCTTCAAGAAGCACTAAGTTTTCAAAACTTCGTGATCAAGAAGTAACAAACATTTTAGTTCTGGTTAAAGGAGATCACCAAATGAGATTTCAAGTTGACCAAGCTGAAGACAAAGACCAAGGTTCTAGTTAAAAGGGGTCTCTAGATTAAGATTTTAGGTTAACCCAACTAAAGGCAACATTTTTGTTCTGGTTAAAGGGGATCGTCAGATGGGATCTCAGGTTGACCAAGCTGAAGACAAAGATCAAAGTTCTAGTTAAAGGAGGTATATAAATTGAGATTTCGGGTTAACCAAGCTAAAGAAACCATTTCAGTTTTGCTTAAAGGGGATTTCAGAATAACCAAGTTGTATACAATTTGATCGCAGTTCTGGTTGAAGGGGATTGCTGCGAAAACAGAGTTTCAGGTCAACAGAACTAAAAGTTTTAAGAAGATTAGTTTTGGGAAAACAATTTGTTTGTCTTTACAAACTTACTACATCAAGCACTCAACAAGTCTTTGCTCTATAAGTATTATAAAGAGTGGTCATCTATCACTACCAAATTTTTTACTCTATTTTTGAAAAAAAATTGAAAAAAAAAACCAAAAACATCGAAAGACAACAAAAACCCAAAAAATATGTTCTTAACGTATTCGCATCATTTGCAGCATCTTTTCCAAAAAAAAAAAAAGAAAACATGTATTTAATTTTTAGTGATCTAAGTATAATTATGGAAGGGAGATGACAAATTTGAAAATTAGAAACCCTCTCACCAAACAACCTTTTTTTTAATCATATGGTCTACAACCATTCTCTTAATCCAGGGGTTCATTTTTCTTAGCTTTGTCTCCAAGTTATCAAATAAATGGTTGAGATTTATTCTTGAAATCCAATGGTTGATCTTAGTTTGCTTTGCCTTTAAGCCAAATAAAATTTTCACCTATAAATAGGTGATTACACACACACACACACACACACAAAAGGAGGAATTTTAGAAAGACCAGGAAAAAAAAACAAAAATTACTCCCATGTTCTCTCCTTA
>Ga0325403_1002394_pt1 | contig 16549 bp, 5 predicted proteins | sample PopdelMetagenome_19_FD_205665 | JGI IMG/M metagenome (GOLD analysis project Ga0325403, IMG submission 205665) | Populus deltoides microbial communities from Bellville, Georgia, United States - Xylem-PdKOR-R4 | ecosystem: Host-associated > Plants > Phyllosphere > Stem > Wood/Secondary xylem...
AAGAAATTAAAATAATATTAATTAACATTTTATAAATTATTTCAAATAAATTAAGTAACAATCAAAAGAATGAGGACCAAATTTGATAGATAAAAAATTTCAATTAAAAAATAATAAGGGAAAAGCAAATAACAATTATAAAAATGAGGACCAAAGTTAATATAAAAATTAAATTATAAGGGATGAAATTGAAAAATAAATATTCAAAACAATATATATATATATATATATATATATATATATATATATATATATATATATAGCAATCAAAAGTTTGAGGACCAGATTTGATATAATTAGCAAATAATATGACATTTCTAAATTTTTCACAACTTCCGGAAAGTGTTTTCCGCCCAAAGTAAAAGGAAAATACTTTTCTGAAAATCAAGCTAAATTTTTCTTTGATCAGAAAGTGTTTTTTATTAACCAACTTTTCTAATGACAAACAAATATAAAAAAGTTTGGAAAATTGTTTCCCAGAAACTATTTTTTGGGAAACAAACATACTCTAAATATTTTTTTTTATAAAAAATAAAAAACAATTATAAAAACAATTAATTTGCATTTCTGTTTAGGATACTTAAAGAGTAGTTTGAATGTTTTTTTTTTTATAAAATAAAGATCATAAAAAAATTAATTAGCATTTATGTTTAGGATACTTCAAGAGTAGTTTAAATGTTTTTTTTATAAAAATAGAAAAAATATATATAAAAAATTATTTAGAATACTTCAAGGGTAGTTTAAATGTTTTTTTTATAAAAAATAAAATAAAATAAAATATAAAAACAGTAATTAACATTTATGTTTAGTATACTTCAATGATAGTTTAAATGTTTTTGTTTTATAGAAAATAGAAACAATTTATAAAAAAATTATATAGGATACTTCAAGGTAGTTTAAATGTATTTTTTATTAAAAAAATAGTTAGCATTTTTATTTAGGATACTACAAGGGTAGTTTAAATGTTTTTGTTATAAGAAATAGAAAACATTTATAAAAACAATTATTTAGGATACTTCAAGGGCAATTCAAATGTTTTTTTATAAAAAAATAAAAAAAAGTAATTAGCATTTCTGTTTAGAATACTTTAAGATTGTTTAAATGTTTGTTTTTATAAAAAATTAAAATGATTTATAAAAACATTTACGTACAATACTTCAATAGTAGTTTTAATATTTTTCTTAGAAAATAAAAAAATTATATATAAAAATTAATCGGCATCTCTGTTTATAATACTTTAAGATAATTTAAATATATATTTTTATAAAAATAATAAAAATTTTAAAAAATTAATTAGGATTCTTGTTTAAGATACTTCAATGGTAATTTAAATGTTTTGTTTTTATAAAAATTGGAAATTATTTATGAAAAAGTTATTTAGGATACTTCAAAGATATTTTTAATGTTTTTTATAGAAAAAATAAAAAATTATAAAAAAATTAATTAACATTTATGTTTATGATATTTAAGGGTAATTTACATTTTTTTTATATAAAAAATAAAAATAAAATTATTTAGGATTTTTGTTTAAGATACTAGTTTAATTTTTTATATAAAAAATAGAAAAGATTTATATAAAATAATTATTTAATATTTATATTTAGGATACTTCAAGATTAGTTTAAATATCTTTTTATATAAAAAAATTTATTTAGAATAATTTAAAAATAATTTTAATATTTTTTATAGAATAAATAGAAACAACCCCACTATAAATATAAAATATTTGCATAATAAACCATATTATAAATATTAAGAGGAGTCCAGCGGTGATCTCTTTTCCATTTTGTATTACAAAAGTCGTTGAAGTGTATTGGATTAAGGCATAGCTGCTAGATTTTTTTTTAAATTAATAAGATGGGTATTCGGGTCAGTTTGCATACACCTTGACTAATTTTACGAGCCTTAAAATTAACGATTATATAAACCTCCAGTAACCATCATATAAGTAACCACAAAACTCAAACCTAAAACTATAAAAAAAAAACAAACACTTTAATTTTAAATTTTTATTACTAACCACCTCCTAATGGATGGTTTAGCTGCTGCACTCAATTAGCTTCAGCGACACTCAAAACATTTTTTATTTTTTTTTTAAATTTATTAACCGACCATGGAATGCACACCAAAATGATAATAATAATAACATGATGTCCTTGTTGTAATTATTATTATTATTATCAAAATTCATTCCTCAAAATTTCAGATTCCAGTCCTAATTCGTAGCGAAAAAATTAAATCAACATCAAATGGCGGAAGAGAAGGAGTCAACGTCGATTCCACTGAGCCATCCGGACGACAATGGCGGTGAAGATCCACCCAAATCGCCTCCTCATTCTAAGTCCTCATCTAATTCCTCCACTCGTGAGGTTTTGCTTCATTCTCCACTCCTTTTCTTTTTACACTCCCTGCCTGCCACTTTCTTTCTTTCTTTCTTTTCTGATTTTCGGCTTCACTCACTAATTCTTACTTGTATCTATAAATTTGATTACCTATATATTTGTTTATAATTGAAAATTGATCCTTTTCTTCTATCTATGATAGCTAATACTGTATTTGGCGGCCTTTTCTAATTCAATGAAAAAAAAAAACTAGAGAATGTAATGTTGCAGAATCATCTCTTGCAACAACCATGACATTGTTAAACAATCTGGTTATCATCATTCTGGTTGCTACAGATGTCAACTGCTAATGCCCAACCTTAGATGAGTTTTGTAAGGAGAAAGTTTGGAATGCCTTGGGGAATTTACTTTTATCACACTTGTGGGACCAAACACCATCCTCAATATTGAATATTTTCTTGCTTTAGAGACTTTACCGACCAACCCAACATCACTTCCAGTAACCGCTGCAGATGATCATAAGCAGCAATGCCTTTGTACTGCGCTGCAGAAAATACAGTGCTTGACTGCTTCTGTTTGTCAATTTCTCGCTCCCCCGACATTGATAAAATTGCAGCAACTTACACACATGTGACTGTGCTGTAAGGATCCAATAATTTTTCTAATCTTGCTCATGGTCCAGTACTTTTGCTTCCTTCGGGCATTTGGGTAGTGAAGTGGTGTTGCTAGAGAGATGTCTGTTTGCTTGCACTGGCCACCTAGAGTGCTGATTTGATGTGTCAACTGAACAGACTGTGGCAGAAACTATATCATTTCATGGCAATAGTGCCTCCTTGTAGAAATACTCCAAGTTCCGAACCTCTCGGATGTGATTTGAAATTCATCTACACGTCCAAAGGGATTTAATCTATGAAACAACACAATTCCCTGCACATACACATATTCACAAGATGTTTAAACTTGTTCACACATTTAAATCCATGGAAATCTCCAAGCTTCATTGCTGAGGTTTATTTAAGTAAATAAATGTTCAGTTTTTATCTATAACGTTGCAATTTCATTCCTCCAATTTTCCAGGCCTGCTGTTTTGTGCTACAAAGCTGGGTCTCCAAGAAGTTCATTACTGGATGGTAATATGCATGGCTATGCCTTATTCATTCCAAAAATATTTCTGACTTTCCAGCCTAAGAATGTGATGCATTGTGAAATTGCAGTGTAGTACTTTTCCCCATAGCTGTGACATTCTTTATTACATGGTGGCTTATGCAATTTGTTGATGGTTTCTTTAGTCCACTATATGCACACCTTGGCGTTGACATATTTGGTAAGCTTAAAATGCGGCTTTTCTTATGCTTTTGACTTCTGGAACTTCACCTTTTCTAATTCTATATCAACTGCTGTATTCTTTCATCTTTATTTGTGGATAAATGCAACCAGCTTACTTTGTTTCCCAGGACATTTAAAATAAGCATTTAAAGTAGAAAGAAAAAAAACCGGTGGATGTCGGGAAGAAATATAGGAAAATTTCTCAATAAAGAAGATATGGTTTCATGGTCTAAGCATGATGTCACTTCTTCATTTCAATGCTTTGATGCGAGAGTAATGCATTGTATCCAGTTCATTAATTCAATGGTCTATCTTGACTAATTTTGATTTGCTGGAATTAGTATTTTATGGTTTATTATTATGATCCGAGTCTAGAAACACAAAGTTCAAAACAATTATTCTAAACAACTTCATAGTATTTGAAGTTGGAACATATTAGTTTAGTGGTCATTGGATTTTGTTATAAAATATGGGGAGGCTTGCTAATTTCAGTTGCTAACTTCACATCTCCTTCCGTTGTTTTAGTGGAACATCTTAGCGAGAAAAAGTTCTCCAACCTCTAATGCTTTGACATTTGCTTTACCGTGATAGAAATATGTTTTGAATTGGATCGGTAGTACATAATTTATAGCAGATCTCACCTCACCTAAATTTTTCTAATATGTTGCTTGAATTGATTATATGCCTGGCCAAATGAAAACCCACATGTTACTTATTCTGGTTTAATGTTGGGTTATAACTTGTTGATCAATCAAATAATTTCTAGATTAATTATGCTATATATTCTTAATCAAATGACATGTGATTGTTTATTTCTGGTATAAATAATGCCTCCATATTTCTTTATTTAGGATAAATGAAGGAACATTAACTTGCCTTTTATGATCAAATCAACTGATAAATTGATCGCGCAATGTGGTTAGCCTATTTTATGTTGGATTAGGTTTAATCTTGTCTTGTGATGATTGTGTTTATGGTTGATCATCAACTTCACGTGTTAGTATTCGAACATGTGTTTGTTGTTGTTGATTATTACCTAAAGGATTGGTCTCTTCTTATCCTAAAACCTATTTTCCTAGTAAGGTGTATGGTTTATTATCATTCTTTTTCACTGGTGTGTTTAGACACTGCATCCTTTTGAGCTAGGTCTTGGTTAGCTGACCTTATCACCACCTTCTTTCCAGGTCTAGGAGATGTTGGCAATTACTTGTTAACCTGTCATCCTCATCATTGAGTTTTGATGACTTCTGTCGTGGTTGATGCTTATACCATTCTTTGTCAAGATGCTTTTTTAGGCCTAAAGGTCTTGGACTCTTGTTCCTTGTGAATCTCTATTTAGCTTTGTCCTCAAAGTCTTCTTCCTTAGGTAGTATTTTATGACAATTGGGACACCTATATGCTTCACAAAAAGGCTTATCATGATTTTCTTGTGTCAATACTTTTGCTTTACCATGATTGATATACACTTACCAATAGCAACATCAGTGACCAACTCTAATTTTTGTTGTGGTCGATCAAACGTGGTATATTGTATTTCTCCTTTACCAAGAAGTACTCTTGATTTTGGAGCAACCATTGTTGTTACCTTAGAGAAAGGATCTGATTATTCTTTATTTTCACTAGCCACTTTGGTCTCTTGTTTCTACATGAATAGGCTTGTTAGCCTATTTGGACTTTTTTAATGCAACAATCTCAAATGTTTTTTCCTCTCTAAGTTTTGTGACTAATATTAGTTGTTGTTGAACTTCTTTAAAATCCTCATCAGAGTTTAAGTTAACCATAGAATGAGCAATTGTGACCTTGTTGAAGTAGCCAACTAAGTATGTTCCCTTTCTAGTAGACAACAAGCCCCTCCCCCCGAGGTATAGGAAGATTGAGATTGTCTTGCTAAAAAACCCGTGGGCACTGAACTGCCTAATTATAGGTTGAGTTGGTTGTAAATAAGGTGGTTTGGTTATATAATTGGTCTAAGACTGCCTATATATTTGCGGGATAGGTGGTACCACGCGTGTGATTGTACTCTATAGTTGTTGGGTTTGTGGTTGTGTTTGATGTGTAAGCATTAAGCATACGGTACCCGGGATATGGTTGAGAATCCCCATTTCTGCCCATTGAAACCTTTCTTGTGGAAGGTGCCCTTATGCTCGCCCTCCACGTGTCTGCATGGGAGATTGATTCTTAATCTAATTGAGCTGGTCGACCATGGCTTGCATGGTTCTATTGATTATCACAATGTTATTATAGTAAGTCGTGTTTTTTATGTTCTCCATTTCTAACTAGATGACTCTTAAATCAATAATGGATAGGTTTATTTGTTGATAAAAAGACGATCCTTCAGGAGCCTTTGGTGGATGACTAAAGTTTGGCCATGATAATTATGACCATTTGACTGCACCATTAATCCCTCGAAAGGGCTATGCGTGAGGTTGGGTTGAAGGTGTAGAATTGATACGGCGTATAACGTGGATAAAAGTTAGGGTTCTCAAGCCTTAAGGTTACAAATGTAAACTGTCGAGAAATTTAGAGAAAACTCAATGGTGTTTTATAAAATCTGAATAATAGTCTTCAATCTCAAAATAAACAATATATCCTTATTTATATTAGTTCTAAAATTCTTTATAGGAAATGATTTCTAATTAAAACTTTCCTAACCAATAGAATCCATCTAGTAGTACGATTTCTAAATAGTAAATTACTAATTAAATCAAAAGTCCTTATTTAAATAGAAAAAATAATCCAAATACAATAAGGTAAATAAAGACAATCATGCACAGTAACTTCTGAGCTGTATTTGAAGGCTTTTTCGATCTCCTTTCATCGTGAGATTTTAACCTAATAAGGAACAAGGCCTTCAGATTTTTTTTTTTCAAAATTGTAGCTCGATCCAACGGTTCGATTAAAATTTATTTGATTTACCTAATAGAATTCATCTAGCATCAAAATTTATTTCTAAATAGTAAAGTACTAATTAAATTAAAAGTCCTAATCTAAATAGGAAATGAATCCAAATAGAACGAGGTAAATAAAGACAATCATGCACAATGACTTTTGAGCCTTATTTGAAGGCCTTTTTGATGTTCTTTCATCATGAGATTTTAACCCAACAAGAAACAGGGCTTTCAAAATCTTCTATCAAAATTGCAACTCAAACAGTCAGATTAAAAGTTATACTTGATTTACCAAACTGTGTCTTAGACTCTTCTTATATTCCTCAAAACCTAAAAGCTTAGCCATTGATGAAATAATGCAATAAGCATTATTATGCTAAGAATATGGAAGAAATCTCCCATGTCAAGAAATGCCATTGAATCCTCTTGAAGTTGACAAAGGCAACAACATTGAGAATGATGGCAAAGGTAGAGGTTGTATGGAAGCACTATGACTCTGTCCATGTGCATCTCTTTATTGCTTAAAGGAGTTAAACAATGATTAACCATCGTGGGGTTCAATCTCATTAAGATTGCTAAATTGGCCATAGAATTGGCTATTGGCTTACAGATTCTACATGGCTATGCAATTAGCCTTAGTCAGTTGCTTGTACTAATTATTCATCAATCATAATGACGATGTTTTTACCCCTTTTTTAGGTGGCATGATTACCGACTAATGGAACAATATTGGATATAATGTCTTGTGAAGCGTGCCAATCTATTGATCAATCATATAGTATCTAGATCAATTATGTTACCTGTTTTTAATCAAACAACATGTAGCTGTTTATTTTTGGTATAAACATAACTTTAGCTAATTCAGTCTTCCTTGTTGCATGTGTCTTTGGTACAATTTATTAGTGGTTGTCGTTGTTGCTGCTTGTATTAGATGGTAGTAGTTTGGCTTTATTTGGGTTATGTAGTGAGCAATGCCTTTATGGCTTTGTTGAGAGCTTTTAGCGAGGCTTTGTAAGGAGATTTTGCAGTTTTATTTAGAGAGATTTCTGGGGTGTAACTGGTGTTTGCACTGTGTTTCTAGGCTTTTCTTGAGTGAAGTGGTTGTGGAGTAGGTGATTTGCTAAAACACCTGAACTTTGTGCACTCCTTTTGGTTGTTTTGAAGCATAGAAGAATCTTATTTGAAACATGTGAGGCATATGCCTGACTTCTAAGAGGCTACATAAGGCACAAGCTAAGCACCTTGGATGCCTTATCATGTGAATGCTTAAAATTTTCTAGTTTCCAATATAGCCTAGTATAACTTATGTGATGAGGTGAGGTTTTAAATCGAAGGAATCTAGATACTCTGGAAACTAAATTTAATTAAAGAGATTTTTTTTTATCTAGAAGAAAATAGGTAGAAAGGGGCAGAACACTTAGTGAGGGCATCTGGTGATTGAGGAGAGCAGACATAGTTGACAGTGATGATGGAGTAAATGTTGATGAAGATTAGAACACCATAGGCTTTTGTGCTCTTAAAGCTTAAGCAGTTGAAATTAGATAAATTTTTTCTTAGGTTATTTATGCAAAGAAGAGAATGCGAGTATCACAAGTTGAAAATCGATGTTCAATTCAATTGTCAATAAGTTTGCATAAATCATAGAAGAGGTTCTCTTGAATAGACACCAAAACTCTAGTAGTATCCTTTTTAAAGGAGAAAAGTAAATAGAAGAATAGAAGAAATCTAACCGAATCAAACAATTAAAATAAAATGACTCACACTACGATAATAAACAATATGTCAAAGCCATATAGCTAGTTCCCAATCATTGTCCTCCTTTCCGAATAGTGAAAGCATGGATAATCACAAAGTGGAAGCTCCATGAATTGGTCTCATTCGAAGCAGATCCACCTAAAACATCAAGCTTATAGGACAAGAGGTCTGGCGATGCCTTGATAAGAAACAATTCTCCATATTGAAAATAGTGATAATGTGTTCATAGATGGAAAATTGAGCAAAGACACATTAGACTCGTATGAACAAATAGTGTGAAAGTAGAGGCCAGAAATGGGGAGTGTAATACTTGGCATAGCCACTCATATCAAACCTTGAAGGCACAAAGTACATTTCAATGGAAAACGAACAATTAGCTTTATTCAACTAAGTGTTTGTTGGTAGCATATAGAGCAAGACTATGATAATAGGAACCGACAAAGTCCTAAGGGGAAAAATCCAATGGTAAATATAGAAAGAATAACCACTTGAAAATCTTTTCTTTCTCTTTAGGTCTTCTTAGCTTAAAGACACTGTTCTTTTGCCATTATACTAAAAGTTGTAGGTAGTTTCTCTACTACGATGAATTGAATCCACATCAAAATTCAAGGATGACCGAGCAACTAATGGGCAACATCTATAGGCAACACACTACACCATACTTTTTTATTTCCGACTATGTGGAAAGAAAATAGACTTCTTATAACATTAACTTGAGCATCTTTGATTTCCTCACATGACTCACTAGGTGTTAAAGGATGAACTATTTTATTAATATTTTCCTTAATGGACTTCAACCTTCCATGTTCATGAGTTCAAGTATGTTGAGGACAATGAGAGGCAAGATAGTTTAAAGCACTCAATATTATTAGAACCATTTCGAGGAAACCCAAAAGCTTTATCAACTTTAATCCCTCAACAAGAATAGTTTGATTTGGATCAAATGGCTTATTAAATGTTGAAGATTTTTAAGTCTAGGACTCTTTTATTTCTGATTGACTCAAAGACCTAAAATAATGTTCATATTCTAAAGCCGTTTGTTAGGGCTTTTTCCAAGCTATCCAGAGTTTACATTTTGACTTCCTTTTACATTTTGTCTTAATCCATTAATGAATCTTGAAACAATTGTTAATAACCCTTCATGAAGGTCACATCTCAATATTAGATTATCAAAATTATCCATGCATTGAGTTACACTTGAAGACAGTTGATTCAAAGTTGAAAGTTGTTCAAGCATTTGTCTCTCATGATGGGAGGTAAGGTAGTTTTCCTTCATCTTTGTTTCATCTCTAGCCAAGTAGTGATCGGTTCTTCATCTAATCTCTCTAATCCTCTTTTAACTCTCTTCCAATATCATTTGGTAGCCCATGCAAACATCATTTTTGTAAACTTATCCTCAACTCACCAACCATGTCTTGCCATACAAAAACAATTTCCTTCTCTCCTAACCAATCTAGAAAAGCATTGCGATCCAACTTGCCTTCGTAGGACTTGGCATCTACCTTGACCTTTTTGGAAGTCATCTGTCTCAACAAAAGGTTGTCTTGGCAACCTATATGAATTCCTCTCAAGTAAGGAACTTGAGGTCTCTGTTGCCTTTGATACCTCCCACCCTCATTTTCAAAATGTCCATAACCCCTATAAGAATACCTAGCTTGATGCCTAGTAGTTGATTGAGGAGGAACATGATAGTAATTGCCAACATCCTCTTCAAACGAGTTCGCTCCATGATATTGTCTAAAAGAAGTTTCCTAGTATTGACTCAAAGTAGAATTATGTGTGGCAATGTTTCTTTCCGAGTTTTGTGGATCTTTAATTGAAACACTTTGTGCGTGGAGAATGGGAGCTCTGGATAAAGAACCGTTGTCAACAATGCTAGTGTTAGGCACTATGCTAAGGTGTGCCATACCAATCGGTTCAAGAGGTTGTTTTCCTAGTCGGCAAGTTGTGTTAGGATTTTCTAGAATTATCAGCTAAGTCAGCTATGCCACTTCGATGTTACGTGGTATATCCTCCATAGCCTAGTGAGTTTTTTTCCAATTCTTTGTTAGTTACCATAAACCAATGTAAAAGCTCAAGATATTCAAACAAAAGGCTACTAAAAGACTAAATTGAATGCAATGTTTTTTTTTATGCAATTATTTTTTCTTATTCTAACTGAAAGGTTTGATGGGAAATTTATAAATTAAACAAAGGAGACAGATGCAAAATTGATACCAAAATTGATGGAGGATAGGGTTAGTTTTGTAGAGAATGTAGAAAGGAGTAGAAATTACGATAGGAGAGGTATTAAATAGAAGAAAGACATAAAAGTAATGCAGAGAAAAAGAAGTCCCTAACAGAAAGGGATAAACAAAGGAAAAATAGAGGAGAGAATGAGAGTGCAAAAGTTGAATATCACTGTTCAATTCAATTATCAATAAGTCTGTATAAAATATGGAGAAGGTGATCTTAAATAGGCATCAAAACCCGAGTAATATCCTTCTCAAAGAAGGAAAGTAAATAATAGTAATTAGAATTGAAAGAATTCTAACCTACTCAAACCACTAAACTAAAACAAGATATTAAAGCTATATAGCTGGTTTTCAATCATTTTGCCAATGGCCTAGTGCATAGGAAGCCTGGTTGCCTGACTGCCTTTAAGGTGGTGTGCTGCTCTTGGTACAACACTGGCAAAGAGTTATTGTGAAAAATAAATATTCCTTTACTTTGAATTAGAAAAGCTAATAAGAAGTTTTTTAGTGAACATTTTTGCCACTTTCTATCTCGTTTGACCATTGGAGTGTTAAAAAAAGTTGCAAGATATCACCTGAAAATATGTGCAACCCAAACCCTACAAGAACCAAGGAGGGAAAAAAACCAAGGCTTCAAAAGATAAGCTTGAAATTCGTCTTTTCCATGTGCTAAGATATGAAGTTGTGATAAACTTCTTTGGAACGTTAAGCACCATTTGGATTTGCATGTCTGATGGATCATTAAGTGTTTTCTTCTTCACACACATTTTATTACTCTGGATGATTATTGTGTTTCAGATGTTTTTTCTTCAAACACTTTTTGGGTCTAATTTGGTTACAGAAAATTATTGTTTGTTAAAATGTGCGATGATTTATCTCAAAAAAATTGTTCTGTGATGCAGGACTTGGATTTGTCACATCTCTGGTGTTTGTGTTCTTTGTTGGTGTTTTTGTTTCATCATGGATAGGTTCCACCATCTTCTGGCTTGGGGAATGGTTTATAAAGCGAATGCCCTTTGTGAAGCATTTATATTCAGCCTCCAAACAAATTAGTGCTGCAATTTCTCCAGGTTATGATAAACTTTCTATTTTTGATTGCATGAGGGGATCTGGAAATGAAAAATTAGTTCCAACTGCACCTTATTGGCTAGGAAGCAGGAGTTGCTTTATGTAGCAGTCATGCTTTGGAAGCCGTGATCTAACAGTGGTCACTGAAATTAATATTTTCATTATGTTAGAATTTATCATATATAATATCAACATAATTTCAGGTTTGGTTTGGATCACTACTGGCTGTGCTTGGGGTTTGATGCTATATGGGATAACATTTTTGTATGCAAATTTTGAATTGTCTAAAATTTAAAGACATTGTCATATGCTGCTTAGGGTGTGATGTTGATTTAAATCAGTCATATTTCCAGTTCTCATTCAATCTGGAATCTAAGTCTTGTGGAATACTGTATTAGGAATTGAACTTAAGTGTTGAAGATGGATGTCTTTGGTCCCTCGTGACTATGTTACTATGGATGCGCAGCATGGATTCTAAGAAAAGTTGGTCTCGGAGCATGTTATTCTCTGCTATTTTAGCAGTTGTCTAGTTGCCATCACCATGATCATTTTTATTGAAGTTATGCTTACTTGGTGTGAGGTTTCTTGACAATTGACACTGACATCAAGCCTATAATCTCTACAGATCAGAATACCACAGCTTTTAAAGAGGTGGCAATTATTCATCATCCTCGTGTAGGTGAATATGCTTTTGGTTTCATCACATCAACAGTAATCCTTCAGGTATTTGCTTTACGGTGATGAACTTCTCTTGCAAAAGAATCTTTTTTCCTTTTGTGAGTATATTAAGAGAACATCCTATTTCTTCATACCAAGAATCACTCTGAGTTCTTGAACTTTGATTCTCTTGGTTATTGACTTCAGAGAGATAATGAAGATGAAGAGTTGTGTAGTGTTTTTGTTCCGACAAACCATCTATATATTGGTGATATATTCCTGGTGAATTCCAAGGACATTATAAGACCAAATCTGTCAATTCGAGAAGGAATAGGTATGTGTGGTATTATGAAATAGCCATATCTATCATGTTGCTTGGGAAACATGGACTTTTGTTTGCTGGGAAGCTTGAATTTGTAACACAGCATATCTTTGTTTTGTTTCTTATTTTTATTTCTGCATTTTTTCTTTTATAGATCATCTGTAGTTATTAAATTATTCAGAACATGATTTTGAGCCCCAAATCATGTTAAAAATCTACCTTTAAATTTATGAATAATGGAAGTTTTTATGCTGTGCGAGAACCTTCAATTACTTGATGCTTTTCTGAGTTCAAATGCAGTGTAGTCCGACAACTACAGTTAAAATCATCCCGACAAAACCATACTTTACTAAACTTTCAGTCATATTCTAATTTATTCCTTGGTTCTTTTTTCATGCAATTTGATATTTTTATTTTATTTTTTTCGATTTATTCAAGTGTTAAAACTTCACTTCAATTTGCAAATAAGGATCACTAGAGATATGGTCAAGGATAAGAGTTCCGTGCTTTAGTTATGAATGGATCACATCCTTTATTGCACTTAAATTCCGAAGTCACTGCATGTAGGAGGAAATAAAGAACTGTGACTTAGATCTGATTTGCATATAAAAGAGCACGGGAATGATATTAGGGGGGGGGGGGGGGGGTAAAGGTACACAAAGCATGGTCTTATTTATTTACTTGTGTGCATTCCAATTTTTCATATTTTCCTAAGTTTATAACACGAGACCTCAATCAAGTCATATATTACCCTGAACTTAGACAAGCAACTTCTAACTACATCATGGTAAGAAAGTTCAGCAAGGATTGTTTAGTAGACACTTGAGAAAATATCATGCATCTGGACTGGACTTCAGTTTCAAATGGGGCTTATTGTTGACAGTTTTGACTTGCATTGTGGCAAAGGGAATATATGAAATGTTAGTCTTGTTTTTACAAGTTTTCTGATGCAGGCTTATTTCTTTATTGTTGTTTAAATGCAGAGATCATTGTTTCTGGAGGTATGACAATGCCACAGATGATCTCCCCGGTGGAACGGGTTGTTCACCAAAATGAAGGAATCCCTTTGAACAGGATGGTGTAATGGCATCAAGCAAGAAGTAAACCCTTTAATTACATTCAAATCCCACATAAAATGACCACGGAGAGTTTATTCTTATGACAACCGAGTCAATTGATTTGTTGCTTGTAGCAGTAAAGCTTTCGAGAATGCACAACTATGGTGTCTACTTGAATCTGTCTGTAACTACTATTGTTTATGGTGTCCCTGCAGCTGTTTTCACCATACGAAGGAAGTTGTAAGGGAGCCCCGGCCACAAACTGTAATTGTCAGTAGCCCGTGTCATTAATGGAATTTTTATAATTATATATCTGTTTTAGTTTTTTCTTATTTCAGGATGCATTGCCCACCCTCATGCATGATATGATCGTTCTCACCGTGCAGTGAAAAAAATTTCTGTGTTTATTTCTTTCCGTGAATGATTTAAAAAAAAACAAAAATTAGGTTTTTATTATAGGCTAAAGGCTATGGTGACAGTACTTTTTGTCAATCTTCGATGCTTCAACTGATTTGATTAAATGTTATTATTGATCTAAATTAATGGAATTTATAGGCAAGTTCATCTCTGTGAAGCCAAGGAAACAAATTTAGGTTTTTTTAATGCTATCCTTTGTCCACCCTCACCTTCCTATCATTTATTTTATAAATTCATGGTTCTCATGTAAATTAATTGGTTATCGAGTCGGTAAAAAGGTCATCTATTGGTAGTGTCCTTGACTTGCAGAATTAAATTAATGCCTCGGTGCTTTCCTGAAAATCCAGGTCTGTAAAGAACAAAAAGTTTCCTTGTGTGGGATATAAACTGAATTAATAGCTGAGAACGTTAATAATAATAATAATAATAAAAACAATGCATTAGACGGGACACGGGACACGGGACACGGGACACTTAGAGATAAACGTTTTGAAAGAATGTATTTTTATTCCTTCTGCTGGCATTTATTCATCACTGATGGTACTTTTTTTTATTTTATTTTTATTAATATGAGTGTTCGGTTCAGCTTGTTTGTATTTCAATTAATTTTAGAGTGTGTTTGGTATTGTGGAAGCTATTGTGGTTGTGGTTTGAAAAAAATTGTTTTATAAAAAGTACTTTTAGTTGAGGTTGGTTTGAAAAAATAGCTGTTTGGTTAAAATTGAGGTTGAAGAAAAAGTAGTTAATGTGTTTGATTAATAATGCTTTTAAAATTGAGGTTATAAAATAATTTTAAAAATATATATTAATATTGATGATTTTTAATTTAAATATTGTGGGTTTAACTATTGCTATTATATCATGAAATAAATCATACTTTATATAAAATATTTTTTATTATTCTATGAAACCATTTATAATTTCATTACGTACGAAACACATCCAACAAAAACTACAGTTTCCATAATATTTTTAGCATGTAATAAAATTAGATAAAATATTATCAGGTATAAAATTCACTCTAAACTAGTTTTTTTTTAAATAAATGTTAAAAAAATTAACACACTACTTCAAAAAAAAAAGTCACACAGGCAAGTGAACAGTGCAAGAGAATTGCATTGTTCACTATTTTTAAGTGAACAGTGCAATTCATTGCACTGTTCATATGAACAATGTATACTATACACTGTTCATGTTAAATTAACATGAACAGTGAAAAAAAGTAAAAAATAGTTGTTTTTTTACTGTGTTTCTAACGCAGAAATTAAATGGGGCCTAGTGAACAGTATATCTATTTTTTCTTTAACCAAACGATTGTAAACTGCATTTTAAATTAAACACAGCCGCAGTAGCAGAGCCAAACGGGCTTTTAAGTTAACTATTATGTAAACTTTGAGAGACCATCATATTAGTAACTATAGAGCTCAAACCTGAAATTAAAAGAAAAGCAAAATTTTTAATCCTAAATTTTTATAACTGGACTACGTAATGTTTATATATGGTCCTTTATACAAAATTACATGCTCAAACTGTCAATTCAGGAGTGCAAGGTGTTAGTCCAGATTTTGTTTTTTTAAGTTTTTCATTTTGTTCCTTTTAAACGAAATGAATGTGTCTCCCATTTTGGGACCATATCAAATTTCTTTATTATAACAAAAATTAAATAGTTTGTAGTTTTTATTGTTAATCTTTTTACTGTTTACTAAGATACAAGTCATTATAAATTACAGTATAATAATATAGTTGTCCTTACTAAAGAAACTTATCAAGCATGCAGATGGGGTGATGTTATCTTTTCCATGAAATACATTTAACATTGAAAGAATAGTTGAGGACAAAATAATTCGTTTAAGTTTGTTAGGGTCTATCATTGGGGAATTGTATGGTTGTCAAACACCTGGCACTAAGGTCAGGCATGTCTGCCAAACTCTAGGCACTCGGGCCAGACCCGAGCGCCCGGGTCGATGTGAGGTTTTCATTGTTCACCAAGACACAGATCACTATGGATTAGAGCAGTGTGATGATGTAATTGTTCTTGTCAAAGAAACTTGCTAAGCATGCAGTTGGGGGTAAGATTGTTTTTTTCGTGGGATACATTTGGCATTTAAAAAATAATTGAGATCAAAATAGTCTGTTCAGGTTTTTTGAGGGCCGACGCTGGGGAATGACATGGTTATCAGACATTTGGCATTGGGGTTAGACATGTTTGTTAGACCCTATTAGCTCGGGCCAGACCCACGCGCTTGGATCTGACATCACACATGGTTGACAGACCCAAACAAACATATCTTCATTATTATAAACAAATCATCATCAAAATTCAATTTAACGTTTTAGATCTAAAAATTTAAATTATATATTTCCATTAAAATAGTTCATGTTTTATATTTATAAATTTATTATTCCTTCAATAAAAATTCTATTTTCTATTATTGTTATTGTTATTAGTATGATTATTATTATTATTATTATTATTATTATT
>Ga0325403_1002399_pt1 | contig 16534 bp, 17 predicted proteins | sample PopdelMetagenome_19_FD_205665 | JGI IMG/M metagenome (GOLD analysis project Ga0325403, IMG submission 205665) | Populus deltoides microbial communities from Bellville, Georgia, United States - Xylem-PdKOR-R4 | ecosystem: Host-associated > Plants > Phyllosphere > Stem > Wood/Secondary xylem...
GTTCTTACTTAATCTGTTCGACTGTCATCCTTTCCTTTTGCAACTGTTTATTTTATTCAACAGCAAGATGATCAGCAAGCTTAATAGGAGAAGGAATAGGAAAATCAAAAAGGGTTCTGGTGTCGAAACCTAGGCTTAATGTAGTGTTTTAATGTAGTGTTTATTTTTGCGGTCCGACCATGCATTGTCCATTATTTTGATTACTTAAATATCTTTATATAGTTTATACCATATTTAATATCTATTTATTTATTATCCTTAACTGGGACAATATATGGCCAAAATTAAAATATAACATTGGTCATATAAGATAATTTAATAATTTCAAATCTAAAATCATTTATATAATTATCATGTGAGCTTTTTCATAGATATAAGTGATTTCTTCGTATGTAATTATCTTATAGGTCAATTTAGTGTACATGTCATTTAATAAGCATATATATATATTAGTTCTATGTATCTATCATACCTTAATTTATAAGAGCAATTGGTTCATTTCATTAAAAAAAAAACATAATATGTATCAATCTCAATAATTATAATTAATATTTAATTTTTATAGAATATTGAACATGAGCATTTAGGAACAACATATTGATGCAATAATAATCTCATAACTATAATAACTTTATAATTTTCTATATAAAATATTTTTGTTCCATGAATTTTATTTTTACTCTAAATTCATTAATCAAATATTAAATTTATTAATAAAATATAATTGAATATTCAAGATAAAAAAACCTTTATTACTAATAAATATATTTTATATGAATAAAATCAGTGTTATATATAACCATCTTATTAACTACATGATATATTTACCAATAATTTATTACATGAATGAGTAAGTAATATAGTTGATAAATTGTAATATTTGTTTTTTCATATTTTTTTAAAATAAAATAGAAATATATAATGAAAGAGAATAGTATCATAGTTTTAAAATCCGACCCGACGGGTTGACCCGAGACTCAGCTGGCTCGGGGCTGGAACTGAGCCGAGTTGATGAAAAGACCCGTCAGAAAATTAGCCCGGCAAAACCCGGTCAATCCAGGACCCGGATAAACCCAGCTGAGACTTCGCTGTTTATATATATATATATATATATATATATATATGTTAAACAACGTGGTTTTTGGCTTTAGCTTTTTACTATCGATTAATCCCCGTCTCTCTTCAAAGTTCATAGCCATATTAATTTTTGGTAAGCCTTCTCTCTCTCTCTCACACACACATACACACACACTTAGGTAGCCAAGACTGCAAAAATGGAAAGAAACAGTTTGTCAATCTTAACAATTCTATCTGTCACACTCCTTCCCATTCTTTCCCTCTCTTTCTCCACATGTTCCCCAACAGATCGTCGCCTCTTAGTCCTCCTCGACGACTTGTCACTCAAATCTTCCCACTCAATCTTCTTCAATTCTCTCAAATCTCGTGGTTTCGATCTTGATTTCAAGCTTGTTGATGACCAAAAACTCGACCTTCAACGTTATGACCAGTACTTATATGATGACTTAATTCTCTTCTCTCCTTCAATCGAAAAGAAGTTGTTGAATCCAAACAAATTGTTGTTTGTTGTTATTTAAGTTATGATTTTTATGGTTCAGTTTCTATTGTGAGAAAATGGGTTTTGTTACGATTTTGTTTTTTTGGTTTTCTTGGAATAATTTGTAATTTGGGATTTTTTAGGATTTGGTGGTGCATTGGATTTAGCTTAGCTACTGAATGTGGGGTTGATTTCGATGAGGTTGGTGTAAAATTTATGATGCATTGAATGTTTTTGTTATTTTATTTTATTTATTTTGTTTATTGAGTTTACGTTATATTGTAGGATCCATTACCTTTGTTATTGATCATAAAAGTTTTTTTTTTAGTTGATTTAAGTCAATCCATTTAACCTTGAACCGATTATTATATCAAATTAATCACCAAGGGTTTAAAAACTATAATTAATATAACTCGTGGCTTCTTAAAAATCCTAAAAAAGAATACAAGGACCAAATAAATACAACTAACCCTTAAAAGGAAGAAGACACGACGTTAGTCACCCAAACTGCTGCGGTTACATGGCCACTCAATGAGTTTCTTCAGAATCTTGAAAACAACAAAATGGAAGAAAAGCCAGACGCCACCGCCACCGCCACCGCCACCGCCACAACAGTCACGAACATTAACGATCTCCCACAAGACATCCTGATCCACATCCTCTCTTTCCTCCCCACACTAGACACAATCACAACAAGCCTTATTTCCACAAAATGGAAACCTCTTTGGTCCTTAGTCCCGTCTCTAAACTTCTCTTACACTCATTTCCCTCCTTACAACAATTTCTCCACAACCCGCCAATTCTTTTCAGAATTCATTGACCGAACACTAATTCTCAAACCCCAGTTGCCCCTAAAAAAATTCAGGCTTGAATTCATCTATGAGGATAGGTATGGGTACCATGTTGATTCATGGGTACGTTATGCAATCAAGAACCAAGTTTTAGAACTTGATCTTGATTTATTTATTGATAAAAGTTTTCATATTTTTGAACCGGAAGCAAAACCCAATTATGATTTCCCTTTTTCAGCTCTTAGAAATAGTAAAGTTAGAGTCTTGAAGCTGTGTAGATGTGATTTGACATTGCCTGCTAATATGGAAAGCATGAATCTCTGGTCAATGAATGAGGTTTATTTTGATCAGGTTTATATGACTGATGACACGGTTTTGGATTTGTTCAAAGCTTGTCCTAATATCGAGGTTTTAAAGTTTGAAGATTGTTATGGGATGGAGAATTTGAGGCTTTGTTCAGAGAAGTTGAAAAGGCTGGATCTTTCTAGTTTTTATACTGCTGAGAGAGAATTGCATTTGGAGCTTGATTGTCCTAATCTTGTTTGGTTGAATATTGATTGCTTTGAGATGGGACAGTTTTGTGTTAAAAATTTGTCTTCTTTGGTTGAGTTTCATACTTTTATTGTGCATGGATTGGAGTACTATGGTCAGTGGTGTAAAGTAGTGAAGCAGCTTCATCGAATTGCACACATCAAGCATCTCGTGGTGCAAAATTGGTGGCTTAAGGTATTGCTCTGCAATTTTTGTGTTTGTGTTCATTACTGACTTAATTGTGTAATGTTTGCATCGGTAGCAATGTTGATTTATGTAAAAGGTTAGCGATTCGTTTTTTCTTGTTTTTCGTAAGTTTCAAATGCTTCAGAAGTGAGCCTTTGGTTTTTCTTAGACGTGATTGTGTGGGAAAATGCATTTTCTAAACGTGGAAGGAGGAGGACTAAGAATAAGGTCCCCTAGCTTGTCATGAAAGGTTGAGATAGGTGGGATCGGTAAGGCTTGGTTTCATTTGAGATTTTCACGAAATCTTTTGCTCATCATCACTACTGTGTATATACTAAAGGTTTGTTCTGTGCTGGATAGATATTTTGATTACGTTAAAGGAACTGATTAGGGATGGGTTTGTGAGGTTTCGTCTGTGGATTAATTTCCCAAACAGCTAAATGAACTCTAAGTTAAAGCTCACCACATGGTTATTAATGCTCAAATATGTCCTTTGAGTAACCAGATGTCAAGGATTAGTAATGTGCAGGCTGTGCATTGAGCATTTTATCAACTCCCTTCCATTCTATCATCCTTCTTTGCAAACTACGGATTCCCTGTGTGAAGCAATTGCTTGTCCTTGTGGCCAGTAATCAAGGAAACTGTATGGAATCTGTTTGTATAACATGTTTGGTTATCAGATTCTTTGCACAAAGTAGTGAAAAAGGGCCTCTCTTTGCACATGCTTTGCAAAGCAATTTAAGACTGAAGACCGAAGAATTCAAGAAAAGGATTGCTAGGAAAGCCATGTTTGCATATCAAGATAAGTTTGAGTGCCAGTGGTAGTGTTGTCAAACTTTTTCGTGTTTAGATAGAAAAAGCACCGTCACAATATACTGAATTTCAAGTAGTCTTTTCTTGTGATCAGTGTGCTTTACCTCTAGTTTGGAGCAGCTAATTTCCTCTTGATTCAAGCATCAATCATTATTTCCAAGTGGTTTTATTGACAGGAAGAAATTCTACTATTAACAACTTTTACTCTTATGTTATGAGCAACTTGAGAGTGGCTGCTCAATTTTTTTTTTTTTAAATTGATCATCTTATGAAATGTTCATATGATTGCTTTCCTTGCATGATGCTGATTCAAAAAGCTTGCACCCAAGGATGTTTTTCCTAAAGATTTTCTGCTGTACAATCTTAAACATTTAGAGCTACAAACCGGGTATACGACATATGATCTTCTTGGCATGGCTGCATTGCTTGAGCTTTGCCCCAATCTTGAGACAATGAACCTTGATCCCCTATACAAGATAGTTGAAGATGTAAGTATCCCTACATAACTTTTACAGTTCCAACAGGCAATATGTTCAATACAGACCATGTTTGCTATCTTTTTTACTATCTAACGAGTAAATAAACCATGTTTCTCATTTTTCAGGAGAGTTTATCAGAAGAACTCTTAAATAAACCAATTAATCTCTTCATGCCAAACCTCAAGGAAGTCAGGCTGAAAGCATACGTCCCAGGACAAAATCAAAATCAAAATCAATTTATTAGTCAATTTGTGTCCCTCCTGAAAAAGCAAGGAGTTGTCCTAGAAAAGATTGTTCTAGTCTCTTTGTATAATGGGATGTCACTTCCTCCCGTAATTCTGCGTAGAAGGCCTCCAAGGGCTGAAGTTAACGAAGAATCTTCACTGCATGTTGAAGGAAGCCCTGAGCGCTGAGGTTCCCAATTTCATTTCTTCATCTGGTGCCCAGAAATGGGTGGTGGGCAGCATTTGTTTCACTGTAGCACCTTCTCGAATCGGTCCTCCGTTTCTTTGTTATTTGCTCATAGTTTCTCTGAATATTTTAGGAATCTTTAGTTGAATTTTGTTGACAGTCATAATTCTTTCTGGACAATCATAATTTCTTGCACATGATGCTTCCATGCATGGTTAATAAATCACCAGCCTGAATAAAACTTGATTAATAATTATAGTATATGATTTAAATTTAAAAGGTGATGGTTACCAATATACAAGAGATTAACATTTTTAAGAGAATTTTTTTTTTCTTACATGGTTCTTAAGAATTTCTTTTTTACTTGGTATTCCATTCAGCTTGGAGAAAAGATTCACGTTCAATTTTATTTTCACAACTAATACATATAGTTAAACCATAAAAATAAATTTGATGGTAAAAAAAGCATGCATCTTCTTTTAAATTCTTGAATTTTAACCTTTTATCCTTAAAATTATTCTTAAAAAAAAAACTAAATTTTGAAGCTGATTTACAAATACCTTCTAAAAGAAAAAATCATAAATCATAAATATTTTTTGAGATAATTTTTCCAAGAAATAAAAAATACACTTTGTTGGGCTTTAAGGCCCATGGTTTGATTTGGGCATTAAGAACTGACCAGACAAATCTCTCTCACAAAAAAGCGGCTCTTCTCCTCTTTTAACTCTACCACCGCTGCCGCTAAACACCTCGAGCATCCACAGTATCGCAAAAAAATGGGAAGCGGAAGAAGAAGAAGCGGCGGTGGTGGCGGGGGAAGCGGGGGAGGAAGAAACCAAAGACTGCTTAAACACCACATAGACACCTGTAACAAAAAATTCACCACAACAGACGACATAGTCCACCACCTCCGCAATAGCTACCCCAATTACCGCCGCATGGAACTCAAAACCCTAACTCGCATCGTCCAGCAAACCCTAAACCAACAAACACCGCCGCCGAAGAAATTCAGAAAACATGAATTGGAAACAGAATCCGATTCCGACGACGAAGAAGCAAACCTTAGCACGACTGTGAGTAAGAAGCAGAAGCGAATTGATGAGAGTGAAGAGAAATTGATGCAGATTGAAAATGCGTATTCTAGAAGGAGGAGTCGAAATCGGGGCCCGATTTTGGTTTCGAGTTCGGATACGGAGTCCAGTTCGGAGTCGGATTCGGATTCTTCGACGTCATTAGAGCCACCGAAGTTTGATTTGATGAAATCAATGTTAAGGGAAAGTTATGGGGTGGCGGAGAAAAATATGGAAGTTGAGCTTGCTAATGATAGAAAAGAAAGTATTACTAGTAAAGTTGACATGATTGAGAGAAATAGAGGGGTAGGAAAGCAAAAAGGAGAGGACTTGGAGGGTAGTTTGGGGAAACTGAAAGGTGGGCTTGGTGAGGATGCGAAGGGGAAGGAAGGGGGGCCGAGGTTTAAGGATTTAGGGGGTTTGAGTGGGATTTTAGAGGAGTTGGAAATGGAGGTGTTTTTGCCATTGTATCATCCAAATGTGCCGCTGAGACTTGGGGTTAGTCCTATAAGTGGGATTTTGTTACATGGGCCACCTGGGTGTGGGAAGACTAAGTTGGCTCATGCTATTGCGAATGAGACTGGGGTGCCTTTTTACAAGATTTCTGCTACTGAGGTTGTTTCTGGTGTTTCAGGTACGGAGTTTTATAAGGGGAGTTTTTTGATGTGGGTTTTGAAGGAAATTTGCTGTTTTGATGTTTGAATGTGCTCTGTTTCTTGAGTCTAGCTGGATGTCATTCAATTTGTTATCATGTAGCAATTATGACGTTGAGGAGTCTGTGAGTACTCAATTTTATAAATGCAAAATCATGATGGTATTTGCTTGTTTTTCTTTACTGGTAGTTCTAATCTTCTAGATTGCCTATGATTTGTAGAAATATAGGGTTTTAGCGGTCTACAATGTGGTTATCATGCTGTTTGTTGGGATGTCTTCCACTTTATTAACACTAAATTGTGGTGTTATTTGTTCTTTTTAAATGGTTTGTGTAGATAGAGGCTTTTTAGTGATGGAAATTTGATTATAATGTTTTGTGATGCGGTGTTGAGTGTTTGAATTAGTTTTGTGGTTGTTGCTCGTGGATGCCATTCGTTTGTTTGTTTTCTTGAACTAAAGCAGTCTGGCAGTTCATAGGTGCAGTATCAGAAATGCAAAACCAGAGTGTTTTTTATGCCCCTTTTCCCCTTAATGATCTGTTAAGTGAAGTGATTTTTGGTTTGCAGAAATTAGGCCTTTGGCTGGTTATAATTCCATTATCATGCTGTTTGTTATGATCTTGGCTTTTTTTAACTACCTATGAGTGAGTCCCGCGATGGAAAAGCTTCAAGCGAAGCTACTACCGTGACTGACATTGGTTCATTGGGTAATCTCAGGTGCATCGGAAGAAAATATCCGAGATCTTTTCTCTAAAGCATACAGGACTGCACCATCTATCATTTTTATTGATGAGATCGATGCAATTGCTTCAAAGAGAGAGAATTTACAGAGAGAGATGGAGAGAAGGATTGTGACACAATTGATGACTTGCATGGATGAACATCACAGGCTAGGACAACCATCTGATGACAGTTCAAGTTCAGAAAGCTCCAATCGAATACCTGGAAATGTTCTTGTTATTGGAGCTACAAATAGGCCTGACGCTGTTGACCCTGCACTAAGGAGGCCTGGGAGATTTGATCGCGAGATTAATTTAGGTGTTCCGGATGAGAAAGCTAGGGTTCAAATTCTTTCAGTGCTTACTAAAAATTGTACTCTTGAGGGTTCTCTTGATATTTTGCAAATAGCTAGGTCTACACCAGGTTTTGTTGGAGCTGATTTGAATGCTTTGGTTAACACGGCTGGTAATCTTGCAATGAGGAGAGTTGCTTCCCAGAGAAAATCTGAGCTATCAGGACAATTGACAGAGAAGGAAGACAATGAGGATTGGTGGAAGCAACCTTGGTCGCCTGAGGAGATGGAAAAGCTTGCCATCACAATGTCTGATTTCGAGGTAATCTGGAACTGCATTATCTGCAATTGTCTCAAGCTCTTTTACTTCAAGATTGGTGTACTTCAACTTCTGTTTATGCTTTAGCCTATGACTTTCCTGTTGATGAAAAGCTTTTAAAAACTCCATTATGTTTTCTTTATTCCTTGGTTTGTTTGACATTAGGATGAAAATTAATCCCCTTTTTTCACTTGCAGAAAGCAGCCAAGCTAGTTCAGCCCTCATCGAAAAGAGAAGGATTCTCTACTATCCCTAATGTCAAATGGGAAGACGTTGGTGGCCTTGATGATATAAGGGACGAGTTTGACCTCTATATCATTAGTCGTATAAAGTATCCTGATGATTATCAGGTAACCGTTACACTTTCTCTGCACACCTCCCTTCCTTTCCTTTTCTGTTTCAGTTTCAAAGTTGGGCCGATTTATATGTTTTGATTTTCTGTTGAATGTAGTTTCTGCAACATAATTGTATCTTTTCAAAGCACTTTATTCCTCTTGATAAGGGATTGCACATTATTGACGTCTAACAAATAGACAGTATTTCTTTGCCTGGTTAATGCTTGATAATTTTCATTTCCTTTACCTCCCTACATTTATTCTAAATAGCAGTTTGCACTAGGTTATAACTTCATATGTATTGTATTTATTATTTTTGAGTTCTGTTAGATTTAGCATGACAACATAGTTGTATTGTTCTGGTTGATTCACTTACTAATCATGCGCATTATTTGTAAATTCAGAAATTTGGAGTGAATTTAGAGACAGGGATTTTGCTCTACGGACCTCCTGGCTGTGGCAAAACAATGATCGCTAAGGCTGCTGCTAACGAGGCAGGAGCTAACTTCATTCATGTGAAGGTGAGTCCTTCCATTCATTCTCTAACTCAAATCTTTTTTTTTTTTCCATTCTATTCTTTTTTGGTGCCTTGATACCACAGTTTTCTTACTGAATCTGTTCTAAATCTGTCTCAAAACATTAATGATTGTGAATTCCATAATCTATCAGGGTCCTGAACTTCTGAATAAGTATGTTGGAGAAAGCGAACTGGCAGTTAGGACGTTATTCAGTCGTGCAAGAACGTGCTCGCCATGCATAATCTTCTTCGATGAGGTTTGTGGCTCTCCTTTCTTTGTATTTATCGGTATCCAGTTATTTAATTTGACATAATGGAGATCCAGATTGGAAAGATAGATGACTGAAATATTTGGCACTTCTCCTACTCTAATGAACTCTGATATTTTTTTTGTCTATGTTGGAAATTGTACGATACTCTGTATTTGGATTTTTCTTTCCTCTTAGTTCTATTTGACTTCACTTTGTGAGATTTCCATCTAATGACCTGTATAGTAAATCAATGGTTTTTTCTGGCTGATGAGGCTTTCTTTACTTTGTGCACTTCTATGTTATCTGAAGTCCTTTAAATTTTCTGTCCTTTGCAACAATTTGTTTTATTTTTATACAGGTGGATGCTTTGACAACAATGCGTGGAAAAGAAGGGGGGTGGGTCGTTGAGAGGCTCTTAAATCAGGTCAATAAGATGCAATGACATAAACTGAATTAAAACATCTGTTTTTCTCTATGTAATCCATATCATCAACTTGTTCCCAGTATATGTCAATTGAATGCAATGCTTATAATTGCAGTTGCTTATAGAGTTGGATGGTGCAGATCAGCGCCCTGGTATTTTTATCATTGGTGCCACTAACAGGTACACTAATCTCTCTCTTCTTTCATTTTCCTCTCCTCTCCTCTCCACTTCTCTCACTGAAGCTGGTGTCTCTGATGGTAGACCTGAGGTGATGGACCCTGCTGTCCTGCGGCCTGGTAGGTTTGGCAAACTTCTTTATGTCCCTCTGCCAAGTTCAGAGGACCGTGGATTGATCTTAAAGGCTCTCGCTAAAGGAAAACCTATTGATCCTAGTGTCGACTTGGCTGCCATCGGTCAAATGGAGGCTTGTAAAAATTTTAGCGGGGCTGATCTTAGGAAGCTGGTTTGTCTATGTTTCTACTAGTCTCGTTTTTTTATTGACATATGTTAGAGCTGGAACACATTCTAATTCTTGTGATACTTTCAAGAGGTCTGACTTTACTTGACCAGCCTTCGCTTGTTAACTTGGATTGGAATTATTTCCCAGATGGAGGAAGCCGCAATGACTGCTTTGAAGGAGGCCAAGAGACAAAGATGTTTGAATGAGACTTCAGGTACAATCACGGCCACACAAAATGAGCCAGCAGTTAACATCACAGCCACTCATTTTGAGCAAGCCCTTGGTAAAATTTCACCATCCGTGTCAGAGAAGGTATAGCTCTCTCTTACTGGTGTCTAATAACAGAGAGCAGAAATCCTCGCTTATATTCGTCTAACCCCTTTTTCTTTGTAAGCAGCAAATACAATATTACAAAGCTTGGTCAGAGAGTTTCAAAGCAACATGAGAAGAGACGTAAACTGGCTTTTGATGATCGATAGAAGATATTGAGCAAGAAATCCTTGAACATAACTCATTGCTTGCATCGACGATTTGTCGGTGAAAATTTTGCTAGTCCTTTCACCAGAATTTAGTTGCACCAAGTTATTTGGAGGTGCGGGAAGCTGTCTCCTGTGTGGAAATTTTGTTTTTGTTTTTGTATTTTTGTGTTGCCATTTTCTTCTCTTCACATGTTTGTTGAGGCAGATGACAAAAGCCCAATCGCACTTTTACCAATACACATGCTAAAAAGGTGTGCTCTTGAATGAAATAAAAAGATTGCCTTGTCCTTTCTCTCTCTCTTTTTTTTGGGTTAAACTTCAGTTTTATTCCTATAGATTCATCACTGTTCCACTCCTACTCCTACTCCAATAGTTTAAACTTCTCAGTGTTACCCCTATAGTTTCCAAAATTGATTATGTGTATGAGTTGGGCTTTTTTTTATATATATAAAGTTTTCAAGTATTTTGCGAGTATTATGATATTTATGGTTTTTTAGTGGAAAACAATGAGAAGATATAAAATAGTAAAGAGTAAAATTGAAACATTTGAAAAACTATAGCGTTAACATTGTTGAAATGTTAAACTATGGGGTTGAAGAGGAACATTGATGAATCTATGAGGCTAAAATTATGGCTCACTTTTTTTAGGTTCTTGAAAGTAATTATTGCTGAGTGTCAGTGCATCGATGCAAGCGCCAATTGAAGAAGTAGAAGGCTTCTTGTACTTGTTTATCCAAGCAACCTCGGTGAACTTTTAAACCATGAGTATTGTTGCTCAGTTTCAGGGTGTTCTTCTAGTTTCGGAACTTTTGGCGTTGGTAATGGCCTAAAAAAAGAGTGCGAGAGAACATTCAGATGCACTTGAAGCTGGAAAAAGTGGATTCCTATCAGTAAAATTGTCAAAAAATGAGTTTCTTGGTAAACAGGATGTGACTAATGTCTGCCAAAACCGACCCTTCTATGATTTGCTTCTGGATTTGTTCTTTGCAAGCGTAATCAAGTAAGTTCAAGAAAATGGCAGCAGAGCCAAGAACCACAACCACCACCACTCAAAGCCTAAACAACTTCATCAGAAGAGATACTCTACAGTCCACATCCTCTTTTCTTCCTACCAAAACTGCAATCCAAACCTTCTGGACTTTCCACAAATGGCTTGAAATCTGATACAAAGCTCCGTTGCCTCCACTTCCCTTACCCTCCCTCTGATTTTTTCAACAAAACCTGCCTCTGCCAGCCCCCTCTTTCCCCTCCTCCTCTCCACAAGTTTACTTCCAACTAGACTTCTAAGACTATCATGATTAATGCATAATGGTATTGACCACCATGTGAAAGACCTCGAGCTCATGCTTTCCTCATATTGGTCTGTCGATGCAAAAACTCAAAGAGTCCCCTTCTTTTTATCAGAAACGGGTGTGTTAAAGATTTGAGGCTTGTATATAACAAAATCTTGTGACTATGGTTTCGAAGGGGCTTGAGCAATTAAGGTTAGTGTTTCTTGTGTTAAGTAATGGTGTGGCGTATGATTTGATTTGTGCGTGTGTAAATCTCGAAAAATCTGTCTATCGATGCGTGTCATGGATTGCAGGACGTTAAGATCTCTTCATTGAGAGTTATTTTCTGAAATGCAAGTGAATGTTGCTCACTATCTTAAGCTACCATGTCTCTGAAGGCTCTAGCAATCATAAAACTATTCTTCCTGTGGATGCTGGCAGCTATAATTTTGACAATCATAGACATCCTTATTTGCTGTCACACCACTGAAATCTTTTCCTGCTTTTCCAAGCAAACTAGTTGCTGCAGCATTGTTAAATTTCCCTCTCCATGGACACCCTCCACCTTTTGAAGTAAGATAAGGTGCTGGATAATAACCTAGTTTGTAGCTAAAATTGTACACTAAACCTAACTTGATCCTCTGCCCACCACTATAAAAACCTCACTCTATCCCTTCTTTACACATCGAACACTTCAACGATCGATCAATAAAGCTTAATTTGCTTTGGTGTTTTGGTATTGTTTCAAGCTTTATATCAGGGACTGTAAAGATGAAGCAACAGCACTCACTCTCCTCTTTTTCATTTTTTCTTCTTTTACTCCATTGTGCTAATACCTTTGCTCAGTCACCAGCTGCAACCCCAGCACAGGCACCAGCAGCAGTTGTAGCACAACCTCCAGCTGCAACCCCAACACAGGCAGCTCAGCCACACGGCATCACAAACGTCACCAAAATCCTTGAGAAGGCTGGACATTTCACGATCTTTATCCGCCTTTTGAGATCCACCCAAGAGGAAAACCACTTATTCTCCGCGCTTAATGATTCAAGCTCTGGTGTAACCATCTTTGCACCAACTGATAGCGCATTCTCGGAACTCAAATCAGGAACTCTCAACACTCTAAGTGATGGAGACAAGTCTGAGTTAGTGAAGTTCCATGTAGTTCCTACTTTCTTATCGACCTCCCAGTTCCAGACCGTAAGTAACCCTCTCGGAACATGGGCTGGAACAGGTAGTAGGTTACCACTTAATGTCACAAGTTATCCAAACTCAGTGAACATAACCACAGGACTTACCAATACAAGTTTATCTGGCACGGTATACACGGACAACCAGCTAGCCATTTATAAGATTGAGAAGGTGCTACTTCCTAAGGACATTTTTGCTTCAAAGGCTCCAGCTCCAGCACCGGTAGCACCTGCACCAGAAAAGCCTACAAAGGCAGTTCCTGCAGCAACCACAGAGAGTCCCGTGGCTCCTGTGGATATATCTAGTGCACTTATGTTCGCACATAATAATGTGGTGGGATCAGTTGGCATAGTTGCTGCTGCAATGTTTGCTCTGTAATGTATAAAGGTTTGAATCTTGAGATGAAATTTGGTGGGGTTTGGTCTGGTTTTGATGTTATATTTTTCTGAGCTGTATTGAATCTGTTGAGTAATTTCGATCTTACCTTGAATCCAGTTTGTATGCTTTGAGTTTACGATTAAAATTGAGTTTTGAGATTTTATTTAATTTCTTGGTACTTGATTAGTCAAATTTCAATTTTTTTTTTAAACTATAATCCGGGTGTCATCTAATCATTTCCTAGTTTTCGGGTAGATAATGGTGGTTGGATTGGTGAATCAATTTCTGGGGAAGTATACTTACTGGAGGATGAGTAGTAAGTGGAATTTTTGGAGGAGACGAGGGTTGTCAAGCTGAGAAGTCCTATTCAGGGGGTTGCAAAAGCTTGCAAGCTGTTGACATCTTTTTTCGCGGATATTAACTTGCTGAAGGTTCTTAGGGTTATTTCCTCTGGGGATGGTTCTTCTGATCCGATCTTAGGGGGGGTGTCTGCTAAGTGGGGTGAATATTGGGCAAACTATCATGATAGCAGAGGAGCGAAAGCTTGCAGGAAATCTGAAGCGAAGGAAAAGTGATTGCAAGATTGGTGGAGGAATGAAGGAAGGTGAGTTATGAGATAATGGAGGCCGAAAGAGATTGATGTAGATTGTCACCACTGACCAGGGAAAAAAACTGTAAGAAGGAAGCAGAAGAGAAATGCCAGAGATGATTTATTTCGATCCGAAAAAGTATGATTCATGAACTTATTGAGTTTTATTCAATCGGAAGTTCCCCCCCAAAGGATTCGACGATTAGGAGCATTAGAGTATACATTCATACTGCTCTTTTCTGGACAAATCCCCAAGCATTTCATGCGAAACTTGATTGATAGATTACAGTTTCTACATTATAATTCACTGAGAATTGTTTCCCGAAAAGCTCAGCCTTAAAGACATGATCATGCTTGATCTTTTCTGACTAGCTTATAGCTAGTCCATCCAAATTCCTGTTTACAAGTCTTTATTAATAGTGTGATGATGACTCTCACTACTCCCACCGCACCTCCCTCCCCGTTTGCATCGAATTTGTTGATAATACCCTCCTTCCTCTTCCCGTTTCAAATTCTGTCTTCGCTCTGTTATCCCCACTGGATTGATTATGCCATTAAGGGCAATGTACATGAAATTTACTTCAATGTCTCCCTCGGAGACTTTTCTCTTCCTTTATGCTAAGAAATGGATGTGTTAAGACTTAAATATTATTTTCAGTACAAAATAAAGAGTATTGCCTTCATGGGGCTTGACTTCCTGAGGTCAGTGACAACGTTTCTTGGAAATTGCTTTTTAGCAGATGACTTTGTGGGTGACTTGTTTTCTGGGTGTGTGAGTTCGGAGAGCGTATCTCTTGAAGGTTGGAGGTAAATGAAGAACGTAAAAAATTGCAATTGAAATCTAAAAGATCTAAAACTTAGTTCCTTCACTAACAAGGATGCATTGCCTGATATTCCTTGTCCAAATCTTGGATCACTAGAGACTATTCAATTTAAGGTGGGGAGGTTGTATGGTTTCATTGAAGCAAATATTTCATGCCAAGCATCTTACTGTACCATGTTGCAGGAATAAGTTAATCCTTTGTTGTTGTTGTTGCAGTCTTAACGTTTCCAGTCAGTATTAAGTTAGTGTGAACTAACAGCTGTTTATTCAATTTTTCACAGGAGATTAAAGTATACAAATTAATTCATACATGTTGTGGGACAATGGTGAAAACATATATTTTCGTTGTGATTTTCGAACTCTTACAAGCATAGTTCAAATCAAAATGTAGTTATCTTCAATCCGTAACTTTACAGTTCTGTTAACTGCATTTGAATGTGATACCTATTAATATAAATTATATATTGATGCTTCACCTAGTAATTTCAGCTTTTGAGTTGAAATTCTTATTTCACACGACGAGATTTACTGACCAAATGAGTTTGAATCTCAATATTCCCATTCTTTCTTTTTTAAATCTTAAGCATTTTAGCTAAAAGATGTTTTTTTTTGGCAGAGTTTTAGGTTGGACATGTATTAAGGACCCAATTCTTAGCAGTTTTAGATATAGAGATGGGTCAGTAGAGATTGCTTGTCCAAATCTTCTGTCATTACAGATGATTTGTTTTGATGTTAAATTTTATGCTCAAATGTTCTGCCAGTGATAATTCAGAAAGTAGTTGGAGCAGCAATGTTAAATTTCCTTCTCCATTGGTGACCTTCCACCTTATGGAGCAAGATAAGGTACTAGATAGCAACCTAGTAGTAGTATATCTGAAAGTGTACGTGGCACCTTACTTGATCCTCTGCCTACTACTATAAAACCTCACTCTGTCTCTTCTTTAGACATCAAACACTTCTAAATAAGATCGAGCTCAATTTACATAAGCATTTTTTTTTATAGTTTCTAGCAGAATAGCCTGGAAACTTAAAGATGAAGCAACAGTACTCAATCTCCTCCATTTCAGTTTTCCTTCTTTTCCTCCACTATACCAATACCTTTGCCCAGTCACCAGCAGCAGCCCCAGCGCAGGCACCAGCAGTAGTCGTAGCACAACCCCCAGCCGCAACTCCAACACAGGCAGCTGCTCCACACGGCATCACCAACGTCACCAAAATCCTTGAGAAGGCTGGCCATTTCACGATCTTTATCCGCCTTTTGAGATCCACCCAAGAGGAAAACCACTTATTCTCCGCACTTAATGATTCAAGCTCTGGTTTAACCATCTTTGCACCAACAGATAGTGCATTTTCGGAACTCAAATCAGGAACTCTCAATACCCTAAGCGATGGTGACAAGTCTGAGTTGGTGAAATTCCACGTAGTTCCAACATTCCTATCCACTTCCCAGTTTCAGACTGTAAGTAATCCTCTTGGAACATGGGCTGGAACAGGTAGTAGGTTGCCACTTAACGTAACAAGTTATCCAAACTCGGTGAACATAACCACAGGACTTACCAATACAAGTTTATCTGGCACGGTATACACGGACAACCAGCTAGCCATTTATAAGATCGAGAAGGTGCTACTTCCTAAGGACATTTTTGCTTCTAAGGCCCCAGCTCCAGCACCAGTAGCACCCGCACCAGAAAAGCCTACTAAGGCAGTTCCTGCAGCTAATGTTGAGAGTCCTGTTGCTCCAGTGGATATATCTGGCGCAGTCATGTTCACGCGTAATAACGTGGTTGGATCAGTTGGTATTGTTGCTGCTGCAATCTTTGCTTTATAATGTAGAAGGGTTTGAATCTCGAGATGAGATAAGCTGGGTTGGGTCCGGCAGCGTCTAATTTTTCTGAGTTGGATTGAAAGCTTGGTGTGTGTTGAATAATTCTGATTTTACTTTGAATCCAGTTTGTATGATTTTAGGTTATGATTAAAATTGAGTTTCGAGGTTTTATTT
>Ga0325403_1002402_pt1 | contig 16530 bp, 10 predicted proteins | sample PopdelMetagenome_19_FD_205665 | JGI IMG/M metagenome (GOLD analysis project Ga0325403, IMG submission 205665) | Populus deltoides microbial communities from Bellville, Georgia, United States - Xylem-PdKOR-R4 | ecosystem: Host-associated > Plants > Phyllosphere > Stem > Wood/Secondary xylem...
TTGCAATATAATACCAAAACTAAAACAAATTCTACCTCACCTCTAATTAAGAAAAAAATCAATATTGGTAAAATTACTTTAAATAAAATTATTAATCTCTTAAAATCACACAACAAGAATATTGCATGATGCTGACGGACACAACCATAATTTTTAGATTTATGAACATAATTTTCTGTTGATATTTATACTCACAATCTGCCAGCATGAATTTTCCGGACAGGCTCACGGAGAGAAATAATATGTTGAAAAAATTCTCTTCGGTTTTTTGTAGTCTATCGATGAGTTTGTCGGTAATAATTTTACCGATGAATTTACTAATGGAAAAGCATGCAAAGTTTTTTTTACCCGCTTCATTCTATTAATATTTTCATAAATGAATATAACATATCACCAATACAAAAACCTTATGTCATCACATCAATAATTTTTTTGTCCGTTGGTATTTTCTTCAGTGAATTTGACACATAACTACAAAAAGACTATTTGTTATTCTGTCGGTGAGTAAACAATGGTAGTGACATTTGTAATAATTCTTTTCAAACTCTTTGAAATATACTAATGGACTTAGATTGTCGATAAACCCGTCAGTCATATTTTAGATTTTTTAAAAAATCTATTAAAAAATAGAAAATCAGTGGAATTTGCAATAATTCTTTTCCAACTCTCTAGAATATATCGACGAACTAAGTTCGCTGGTGACTCCGTCAGTGATAATTTAAAAATATATATATTTTAAAAAATCTATTAAACAAAAATAGAAAATAATTAAATTAATATAAAAATCAAATACTAATTACATATTTAAAAATTTATAAGTTCAAATACAATTGATCTAGAATAGAGGCGCTAGAGGAGGAGGAGGGGGGGTCTTTACCGAGATTGCGGAGCGAATAAAAGGGAGCACATGTCGTTCATAATCAGCAGCAAGATGGGTTGTTCAAGCTTGAACTCGTTGGTCTAAAATCACCTCCGGAGTTTGAGTGCTCAAAACTGATTGTGAACATTTAATGGTTGAAACACTGCAGACCGTTCGCAAGTCCTCAGCCGTAGTGTTTAGAGAGACAATACACTAGATTTCTATTAGGTCCACTGGATAATCCTGCCTCTAACAACAAATTCAGATCAAGATTCAGATGGGTCGAAAGATCATCATTGTATCTCTCATTTAACCAGGTGTTATGTGTATCTTGAAAAAAAAAGTAAGCAAATTCAAAGAAAATAATAACTTAAGAAAAAATTTTTTTTGAAAACCAATATACCACAAAATGCTAAGCTCGACTATCCACGAGTTACTGCACCTTTTTTGGTAGTCATCAATCCGCATGCGTGTTTATACAAAAAGCTCCATCGGGCTTGACTTGCGTCCAAGAACCATAGTCTGTAAGATAAAATTGTTGTTAGTTAAATATATTTATAAAAAAACAACAAATAAAAAATGGATGTAATTAAAAAATAATTTTATCATTCGCTTTACATGTGAAACAAACAGAACGGACCCGCTGGTGTGCGTGGTAACAGAACCATAAACATGTTGGTTCTGGTTCTTCGCACTGGAGTGTGATCGTCACATGAAATGTTTGGATGTCACGTGTTGAATATATTTTGCCCACATGGCCTCTAAGACATACGACGGTTTGAAATCCTTCCAAACCACCACCTCCTTCCAACTTGAAATCTCTCTCTTTTCGTATATTTTTTTGCTTTCTTTCATGCCTTGTACCAAAAATCATGCAACCTATATGGTACAAATGAATTATCTGTTAGTAAATGAAAAATAAAACTAAATAAAAGGATTAACTTTTTTTTTTTTATCTTGACTCTAATTTTTCCTAGTTGCAACGTGATTCTCTTAGACCCTCCTTGTAATAACATTTTCAGCTCTATCCCATTCAAATTTTTTCTTGGAGTTAAAATTTGTAAAAGAAAAATTTTCATTAATATTAATAAATTAATCAAATGAACATAAAAAAAATATTTAAGTTAATAGTAACTTTAAACCTTCTGAATCATGCATCAATCATAAGTTTCCATTTAGGATGTTTAAAAACTTGACTCCATTGAAACAATAGAATTTTTATCAATGATGTTATGGTTCTAGCAACCTTAATTTTATAAACTTGAAATTGCATTCGTTAATTGAAATTATTTTTTCAAAAATTATTAACATGTTGTTGTGAAGGGAAAACAAAGTTACATTAAAAGGTCGTTCTTTTATTAATCATAGTACTTCCAGGTAAATGATTCTCGCTATGAAGGGACCCCCATCGACATGGCAACATCGCACTCGTTGAGCCCATGTCAAGTGTTACTACCTGTGTCTAAGGTGCTTGTTTTTGGTCGGCACTTACTGACTCATGGTCGTCAGAAATGCTGGCAGAAAAACTAGAAGCGATAATGTCCGTATGATGTGCTATTGAATTTTCCCTAGGCATCTACATAAATTAAAGGATTAAGATACCGTATACTATTTTTATTTTTTTAAAAAAATCAGCAGCACCTCTCGTATATGAGAGACTACCCAAAATTTATAAACCTGCAAATACATAACAATTTAAATTAGATTGTCACAAACCAATTGATTTTATTCAATTTGTTTCCTTGTCATTGAGTAAATAGTTCACTCAACTTAGTTTTTAGATTATTTTTAACTAGGATTTTACTTTATAAATTGAAAAGCTTCTTTTCTATAATTAGGTTATATATAAAATTGTTGTCATAATAATATTATATTATATATCATATAAAAATCAATCTAAATTTATAACTTTAACTTGTTATTGAAATTGAACTTATAATTATAAATATATAATAATCAATTATTATTAACCAAGAATATTTTAAATTTATTAATTTTAATAGAATATTATTAACTAATAATAATAATAATTAAAATCAATCCTATACATTTAATAGAATTTGAACAACAAAATTGAAAAACTAAATCCAACTAAAATTCAACAAAATTGTTCTCATTTTAAAAAAAATTCCAATAACAACATTCATATAATTATTAAGAATAAAAAAATTAGAAAAATAATTAAAAAAACACAAGAAAAGAAGAAGAAAAAAATCTTACCTTGATTTTGTTATGATTGAAACTTAGAAGCGAATTTTTTTTTGAATAGTATGTTAATTAACAAAAAAAAAATAGAGAAGTTAGTAGAAGTAGAGAGAGGAGAAGACATACATTCGCGTGGAGGAGAAGAGAAGAGAAGAGAAAAGAAGGAGTTGATGAGAGAAGGAGAGAGGGAAGAGAAAGAAATAGAAGGATGTTGGTGTATATTTGCACAAAGAAAGAGAGAAGAAGAGGAAGAGGAAGATGAAAGCCATCCTGTCTGTTATGATATGACGGATTATAGTCTTTTAATTTGTGGTTTTTTTTACCGATGGTTTTACTGATGGAAAATTAAATATTAATATTTTTAATTTTTCCGTATGTATTTCTGTCTGTAACATCTAATTAAAATTTTCAATTTTATTGAAAATTTTCAAACACCCCCCCCAAATATCATTGATAAGTTTTCATTTCATCTGTAAATCCATATATAAGAAACAATAATTAAAAGTGACATAAAAATTTGAATAGTCCCATTACTTTTTGGAATATATCGACGAACTTAATTTGTCGGTTTTACCATATGAATTAAACACAATGAACAATTTTATGGAGACGTGAACAACTCCACTGCTTTCTAGAATGTATCGATGGACTCAATCCATCAGTCATACATTATGTATACTTAAATAATTAGCGACGTCTTTTCTATCGAAAAATTAAAAATTAATATTTTTATTTTTCCATCGGTGTCTCCATCTGTAAAGTCTAATTGAAATTTTTAATTTAATAAAAAAATTCAGAAACCCACCAAATATTACCAATGTCTTTACCATCATAAAATCAAAAATTAAAATTTTAATATTTTTCCCAATTTCTCCATCTGTAAAGTCTAATTGAAATTATCAATTTCATAAAAAATTTCAAAAACCCGCCAACTATTATTGTTGGTGGTACCATATGTAATGAAAAATGCAATTGAGAGAGGAACAGTTCCAATGCACTCTAGAATATACGGGCAAACTTAATCCATCGATGATACCCTCTATATTAAACATAATGAACAATACGATTGAGAGGGGAACAATTCCAATACTCGTTAGAATATACTGATAGACTTAATCCGTCAGTGATACCCTCTATATTGAACATAATAAACAGTGCAATTGGGAGGTGAAAAAATCTAATACTCTGTTGAATATGTCGACGACCTTAATTCATCAGTGTATCTGTTTGTATTTTGTAGTCCATTGATATTTTCATCGGTGTACAATAGTTTTTATTGCCAGATTGTATCTGTATTCCTTATTTATCCATCCTACAAATACTTAAAATCACAGCAACACACACAACATAATAACACAAGTTCTGTATAGAATATTAAAATTACATAAAATTAATGTTTCCTTGTCATTTCATAATAAATTAACGTCATTATAATTACATTAAAGTTAATTTCTTCCAGAAATATTACATTATGATTTATGTCATTACACAATCGTGTTGTATAAATTAATCAGAATTGTCTTTTTCTTTTTCTTTAATTTCGTCATCTCCATCATAATTTTCTATGTTGATTTCATCGCTATCATTATCTTCATCGACTTATGTATATCCGCTAGTTCTCAAAAAATCATTTAACTCCTCAACATCAGCATCAACCAAAGTATTTTCGGCTACGCAAAAAATTGAATTTTCTTTCAAGTCATTAGATAGAGCAACTCGATATAGATCAACTAACTTTTTAAGTTGAAAGACATCATCTCCCACAGTCAATTCATGATTTCCATCATAAACAACCTAGACACAACCACTGAGTTTGGTTTTCATTATAGATAATCAATGAACTCTTGAACGTTCATTTTTAAAGGAAGGAGTATATGTGTAATAAACTTGCTGACATTGCTTGGCAAAAACAAAGACATTATCGACATTGCAGAGTCTAGCTTTTGTATTTATTTTGACCAACCATGATAGGAATATACTCTGATACCTTTGTCAGTTGTATCATACCAATAATGTTTGAATAAAAAGACTTTATTTTATTTTCTATGATATTGCAATTCTATAACCTTTTCCAAGTTGCAATAATATTCAACTTTAAACTCATTAGAAGTCGATCCCTTAACACATATCCTATTGTTATATGTTTTTCTACCATGACCATAGTTTTCAGTATGAAATATATGTCCATTGATGAAATACCTGTTATAACACTTCACCTTTCTTTTAGGACGCAAACTTAGTAAATTCAAATTAAGTAATACTGACATTGTCTCCCAATTGATAAACCTAGTACATTATGATATTAATATAAGCATGTAAAAACATAATTTATGATATACATGTATATAACTTACAATTAATATCAAAACAAAGCCAACATGTAAAATAATCATATAATATATTTAAGTTTTAAAAAAGATACTTGTTGAAGAACTTTAAAATAGTGAAACTTTTGTTATTGTCTATGATTAATCATTTATCTTTAAGAATTTATTTCTCATCTTTTAGTGCAAATGATGTTTATAATAAGTCTTCCAAGATTTAAATAATACCATCTTAATTTAGATACACTTCTAAATAAAGTTTTTGAAGCAAAGTAAAAGACTATATCTCAACAAAGTGAATCTAAGCTCTAGATTTAGAAAAAAAAATCAAAACATAAAAAGAGAAGAAAAATATTAAAAATGAGGTGATTAAGTGTGTGTGTGTGTGTAAAAATCTGAAAAAACTTGTAGGAAACTCTTTCTTCACCTCTGTTTTAAGTGGATTTTGGATGCTAGAAAGTTAAAGAATTAATTATGGTAATAATCTGAATTAATTCCTATAATTATCAACTTTTTATTAGTAATCTAAATGTTTTTGCTATAAATTTGAATTTTCGAGCTGAAAAAACTATTTGAATTTGCAAAAATGCTTCTGGAACAGAATACTCAAGTGTTAACATTAATGGGTTGGACTTGACAAAACAATAAGCTAGAAAAAATAATTTTTCATAAACCAGACTCAATTTCAATTTTTAGTTGGCAAAAAATAATCTATTGCAATTCAAAATATTATTTTACAATAAATTCAAAATCAAACGAAAAGCCCGAGCATGACCTAGGTCATCATGTGTGTGTGAGTAAAGACTTCTCCCTTTTAAAAGCATGAGTGTTCTTTGAGTTTAATTTTAACTTCTCAACTTCTCACTTTATAAATACTAAGAAAGTTTTGTTTTATTTCTAAATGGAATGTTCTTTTAAAGGATTTTGGTTTTCACCAAAATATGTCAATTAAGAATTTTTTGAGATTAATTTTTTATTTATTTATAATTTATTTAAATCATGTTAATATTTAATGTTAAAGAGCTTATGTTAAAATTTAAATTCCAATAAATTTTAACCCAGAAAAACTCATTTTTAATATAAACTCAAATACACCGATTAACCATTTTCTTTAAACAAAGTTTTCCAACAACACATGCCAACAACCTTCGTCTTGGCAGTATACAGTATACAATTAATTATTGATTAAATTATTTTATACAGAGTACGGACAACTTCCAAATTCCAACTTTCAATGGCTAAACTATGATTTCTTTGACTTGTTGGCATATATCCACACGCAAGAAGTTAATTAAGCAACGATTGATTAATTTCCATGCCCCACCCGTGTTTAATTTGACAGCGTGGTATCTTGTAGCTATCGATCTAGTTGCATGTGCCTTGTCGTATTCATATATAGAATGATTGCTAGCTCTTGGATTTATGTTTTGGCGTGAGTTGTATATTTTTTTATAAAACATTTTGGATATATAAAATTTTTTCAAAGAAATATAAATCATAAAATTTATGCAAATATTTAATTAAATAAATCAACAATTATTTATGTAAATAAAAAAAATCATTAACAATAACTAAAAGTGAAATTGATAAAATCAAGAGATGAATGTAGATCAAGATACTTGATCCCGTAACATGAGACATTTACTTTGTTGGGTCTGCTGAATTTATTTATTAAAATAAATTTTTTTATTAAATCGAATGATAATAGAAATAAACACATATATGATATTGATTTAAAAATAAAAGAAAAAAATATTATCAAGGCTGTACATATTATAAATATTATCTAAAAATAAATATTTTTATTTTAAAAAAATAAAGTTCATCTATACAGAACAAAACAATTTATGGATGAATTAAAATAACACCTTAAATAAATTAATTACATACAAAAAAATTAAAAAAAAAACCTCTATTTAAAAAATGACTACAAAACTTATAGCCTACTCATAAGAACGAGATAACCTGATAGAAAAGAAATTTAAAATAACTACAAAACCAATCTTTCTTAAAAAAATAAAAATAATATCAAACGATAAAATTAAAAAAAAAATGAGCCAAAAAAAGGATGTTGATCTGTATTAACTTTTCAAACACATGAACTAGGTCATTAGACCAGAAACATCATAAGTGAAAAAAACTATGAATCTCAATTCCTAACAAATCAAATGTCGAAGAATTGAATTAGAAAAAAAAATCAATTACACAAAACAAAAAATTATAATTAAAAGAATAATGGTGAAAATTAAAATAAAAAATAAATTACAGGGAAACCAATTTTTTTTTATTGGGGGTTATATTGAAAAGAAAAATAACTTTAACAAAGGAAAAAAAATCAAAAGAATAAGGGTCAAATTACAAAACAAATAATACACCATAAACTTTGATTAAAAGATGAATTGAAAACCAATAAAACTTTAACAAAAAAGCCAAGAAAAAAAATAAAAATCAAAAGAATAAGCACCAAATTAGAAAATAATTTATAACAAATTGTAATTAAAGAACTAAATTAAAAACAAACAAAACTTCTATAAAAAAGCCATAAACAAAAACCAAAAATCACAAAAATAAGTATTGAAATTGAAATACTCAAAGAGACCAACATGTATTTTTTAAGGCAAAAGGGAAAAGAAAGAAAGAAAAAAACGAGCACCAACGCCAAACCACCCTTTAGTCTCTGTAATGAGTTGAACAAAGAAAAAGAGGACATGACGATGTTTTCAACAACACGAAAGAAGGTTAGATTTGACTATAGGGAGGCGCCACACACACCGTCTAGAAGGCACGGGGGCCTCCCATCCATTTGCATGTAAAGATCACACGCCATTAGCTTTTTTGAATAAAGAATTAATTATTTAACATAAAAGACTATAATACTCTAAATGAATCTAGAATAAAAGAAAAAACCTATGTGAAAGGGAAAAAAGCCCTTGAATATGTCTCTTGTTTTTTTGTTGTTTCTAAGGGCAAAAGTGTGATTTTATTGTATTCTAAAAAAATAAAAAGATAGAAAAACCACTGGTTCATAATTTTATTTTATTTTTTATTATAAGGATAAATAAGTTATTTTACTATTTAAAAAAATAAAAAAAACATATATACTAATGAAAATCTTTTAATGACCAATTATTTATTGAAAAAGATCAAATTACCTTCAACTCAGTAACATCCAATTTGTTTTATAAAATGACGAATGGATAATTTTACAATAACAATCAATAATAATATATATCTAGTGCTAGGGTAAAAACCCACATCTTATAGGTTTTTTGTTTTTTTTATAATAATTTGTTAACATCAACTCTTTTGTATATCCTTAATTTCATCATATTTAATATTTCATATTATTAGCATATTGTTTTCGTCGTCATTGTGTTTTTTGATGTGTCTCAGCAGGAATGATTGTCCATAAATTTATTTACATCTTGAGCCTTATTTTAGATTTACCCAACTGGAACACACCTATTTCAATCCATTAACCATTTGTCATATTATTTATCAATGAAAAATGAATTAATTAAAGTTATCCATTTTTTTTTTTTAAAAATGTATATTTCAAAGATGAACATTTTTTTTTGGATTTGAGGAAACCCCACCCCCGGAAAACGCACTTTATGAGTCCAGATGAGCTAGTAAAACCCAGCTGTTCTAGTCTCTTACAAGATGTGCACGCCCTAACTCGAACTCAAGACCTACTGTGCAGATTTCAAGCTCTTTGCCATCACGCTACATCTCTTGGGGACTTCAAAGATGAAGATGTAATATGTATATCTTATATCATTTATCAACAAAAAATATTTTAAAATCATAAAGATGCATAATAAATATTTTTTTTTTAAAAAAAGGAAGATGTGTGCATGTATAAAAACACTCCAAGAAATGTTGCCAGAGAGAAGAATAAAATAAAATGAGCATTTTTACAAATAATGTCACCAAACACAAAAATTAAATGCGTATTATTTTCCATGCAAAATAAGACTGTAGTCATTGTTTTTTTTTTTTTTAATCACTTTAATACGGAAGGGACATGTATGAAGATTAAAAATTTGAAGAACCAGAAGAAATGTTTTATAAATGTATGAATGCTAAAAAACAATTCTGCAGAGGCTAAGCACGTGAATGTAGAAATCAAAACAATTGTTTATGTCCAATATAAAAAAGAGTAAAACACTCTTCCTCTTCTTTTGTTATGAGAAAACAACTATGAAACTTACTTATAACAATGTCATATAAATAAAACTTACAAATATGAATCTTCAATCCATTTGATAGAATTTATCTGCAAGAGCTTGCAAATATCACCAATTTTTTATATTTTCTATTTTTTTGATAACCCGGGGTGTCCGGGTCAGCTTACGCGCATCACAACTAATCCCCGAATCCACTGAATACCCTGCAAGCCCAGTAAACAGGTACAACATCGTGGGAGTGACAGACGTGTACGTTGATGCTTGAACCCAGGATGCAGAAGAAGGAAAACCCTGCCAGGATCGCTAGGGCACAAGCCTCAATGCAATATCATCAATTGTTTTTTAGATGTTGGTGGTGGTCCTAGAAATCAAACCACTCCTACAACATTGTATTTTTATAAACTTAATTATAATTATCTTTATTTTTACATTAGATAAGAGAATTATGGAGATGTTAAACTTATTTGATATAAATAATTTTATTGCCTTAAATGTTTTTACACAGTTCTAAACTAATATAAAATAGATAAAACACATAGAAACAGTTAATTAATTGAGGTTGTCACATGCTCCATTTGGATATATCACTATTATGAAATAATTAGCTCCATATTGTAGATGGATCAAATTTCTCTTACATATAAATCAAATTAATTAAAATTTAATTGTCACTTGTACCACCTTCTTTAAAATTCATCTTAGTCCAAATACTTTTAAATAGATTTATTAAATGCATCATTGGATTACTTTCCCCTTGATCATGTAATTGATCAAATTAACACTTCTAATAAATTCTTTGATTTTAAAAACTATATTATGAACTAATCCGCATCCGCATCAAGTATTAGTATTCATGTTGGGTCGGATTTAAACTTTTTTTTCTTGAGTACATGGTATATAAAAGGAAAAAAATAGCAAAATTTAAAAACCAAAATATAGTATTAAAGATAATCAGCATTATGAACTTAATGGATTAAAGAGAGATTGAATGTTATAAAAGATGACTGCCAAAGAAAGTATCATCAAGAAGAAATGAATCAATGCCTAATTTCGTGTTACTCAAAACCCAATTAAGAGTAATTAATTGATGAGATTTAAGCCGCAGATCCAATATTAAGAAAAAGAATAGAAAAAAAGATAGCATACCAGGCATCACATCATGATCCCGCCTGTACTGTCGGAGAAAGAAGAAGAAATGGGGGAAACTCTATTTTGGTCCCTCTTTCTTTTTGTCCCTCTCATTTCACTCACTAATATTTTTTTTCTCTCCTTTTGTTTCTTCTTCTATTTTTTTATATTCTTTTTTTAAAAAATCATAAATATGAAGATGACAAGCGAAAGACTTGGAGATTATGAAATGGGTGTAAATTGACCGAATTGCATCGAAAATATATTTCTTAAAAATATTTTTTATTTTTCTCAAAAATATAAAAAGCTGTTTAGGACACATATGTATTTGCATAGTTTCATCATGCATTTGTATTCATGAAAATAAGGAGTGTGATTAATTGTGCAGAAAAAGCTATCTCTTGGTAAAATGAGATAAATGCAACTTTTTGAGTAAAATATGGTTAAATGAATTATAAGTTGATGGTTACTGGAAATGACTAAAAATTTCAGTAAATCAAGTAACCCTTCTGTGAAACAAGTAATGCAACATCTCATTTTAAAAAATGTGATTAAATTTAAAATGATTGATGAAGATTTTTTTTTTAATGTATTCTTCAATAAGTGATTGAATCTAAATTTGTTTGTTAGGATTTGAGTAAATGATCTATCAACTCGTATGACTTTTTATATATATATTAGTTAAACTAGCAATTATGACATATGCATGTGATTCTTCGTTTTTTTGGGTACAAAATATGAACTTATCAATGGCTACATTGCTACTATGATACCAAGAATACAATTTGAATCAACAATATGAGAAACTAGTTATACTATTTTATTTTCTTTTTAATCCACTATAGCATTTTCTTCACTAAATTATATGGTAGGAGATACACCTAAATTTAAATGTCCTAAAAACCTCCAATAAAACTCAACTTTTCTTGGGCTTAGTCAAAAGAAATATCCAATTTTCCTTGAGCTCAATCAAGAAATAACACGTTTCTCCTAGGCTCAGCCATGGAAGTAATCCATCTCTTTTGGGTACGGTTACATTGTGGATCTTCTTCTCTTTAGATCTATTAGGTGTATAAAAGTCCTTCAAGAATCCAATATATTTCCATCGATATTAATGTTGTGTAATTGATAATGTGTAAAAGTCTTTTAAAAGTCCCTCATATTTTCATCTATATTAATACATATATTAGGGATATTTTTCCTTATTAATACATGTGCCAGAGATATTTCATCTCTTTAATACTATTAGGGCAATATTATGTTTTAGCCCCTCCTCTCTATAAAAAGATTAATGCTATAAACAAATCATAAATCTTTTAAACAAGAGGTTCAGAATCTCCATTGTATATTGCATGTTTATTTTCAAAGTATTTCTCCATAATATTATTTTATTTTCTCTCAAAAAGTCATTGACTTAACCATCAGAGAGTCCCAAAATTCACCAAAAAGAACCTTTTACAGGTATCAAGCACTCGCCTCCAGTCTCCTTAGCTAGGGAGAATGAGTTAGATTGCTAGAACTAAGAGATTAACCGATTGTCCAAGACATAATAAGTCTTGCCCTTAAACAACTTGGATGTTTTGAGACATCATTATTGGCGTTGTCTATGTGAACTAATAAGAGAGTCATAATTTTCTTTTTAAAGACATTTCCAAGTTATTTCATGACACACAACCATGACATGCTCGGACTACAACGCTTGATGGATCTACCCGTTACATTGACTTAACCATCAAAGAGTCCCAAAATTCACCAAAAAAAACCTTTTACAGGTATCAAGCACTCGCCTCCAGTCACCTTGGCTAGGGAGAATGAGTTAGATTGCTAGAACCAAGAGATTAACCGATTGTCCAAGACATAATAAGTCTTGCCCTTAAACAACTTGGATGTTTTGAGACATCATTATTGGCGTTGTCTATGTGAACTAATAAGAGAGTCATCATTTTCTTTTTAATGACATTTCCAAGTTATTTCCAAGTTATTTCAAGACATGCTTGGACTATAACGCTTGATGGATCTACCCGGTACCACGAATACTTTTACTTATTCAAACTTCCAACAACTCATCAACTAAGTGCAACCCTTCATTTAGGTTGTGTTAACCACTCAGAGGCAAAATCAAGTTTTGCCACCTCAATAAATCTTGGCACCTATGACATCCCCACCCTTGGAAAGGATTGATAAGAGGTCTCCCTAGTGCAATAACACCACTCTCTAAGGGATGGATTAGAGGGCTCCCTAAAGTCCAACAAATCACCTTAGAATATATTATTCTTGATAGGATATAAGTTTATTTTTAAATTAGAATAATTGTCTCTTTGACATACACTTTCTATCTATAGATCTTCAATGGAAGTTGCTGGACTCTTGCAAAATATCCTTGGAATGAGTTCGCTCTATTGCGATTGCATAATCTCTTTAGAAAAGGTTCTCCCTAGTGCGGTTGCACAATCTCCTTGGAAAGGGTTCTCTCTAGTATGATAGCTCTACCCTCCACGACAACTTGAGATGACCAACCTCAACAAAGCAACAAGACCTCTATCTTATGTCTAAATATATACCATTAAGGCTAACTAGAACCTAGAGAATTAACACAACTCTCTAGATAGGCTCCCGGACCTTGTGTTATCTCTAGGGATGATCTCAAATCTCTTACTATTAGGTTTGATCTCTCCCTTTAGTGGGGGGCTCTCAAACCCTATGTCATTGTTAGGGAGGTCATAGGTCTTTAACTCTTAAAAAAATACAATAACTCTCCAAGAAAGGGATCAACTTGGTTTCCTTAGTGCAATAACACCACCTTCCTTGGGTTTCCCATCGCTCTTTAGAAAATTTTCTAAGTATGAGCATCAACATAGATACGTCCCTTCTATCCCTTGGAAATTTTCTAAGTATGAGCATTGATAGGGATTTGTTCTCCCTTAGACTTTTAGAAAATTTTCTAAATATAAGCTCACCTTTTTTGGACTCCTTTCAACCACTTGAAAATTTTCTAAGCATGGACTCCACCCTCCATGGGTTCCTCTCAACCTCTTAGAAGATTTTCTAAATATAGGTTTACACTCATTAGGTCCTATTAGAAAAAAAAAAATTAAGTATAGATTCCTTTATTATTTCACCTTACCCTCTTGAAAACTTTTCTAAGTATGAGTTTCTTCATGGTTCACCTCTACATACTTCAAGATTTGTTTTTCAAACATGGAGCATACCTTTACACACAAGCTCTCTGGTAAATTAACTAGAGTTTTCACCCCGCTTCTCATACAAAAATAAACAACAAACTCATCATATTGGGTACTTATACAAGTCTTTACATATAAATATCACTTAAAGTTGAGGGTCATTGATAAACCCAAATTTAGATACCTAAAAAGTCCCTTTGGGCTTAACTAAGGGAAGGATCCACCTCCTTTGGGCACAACTACATTTTGGATCATACTCTCCTAATACCCATTAAATGTATAAAATTCTTCCAAGCACCCACCATATTTCCATCGATATTAATATTGTGTGAGAGATAATGTGCGAAAGTTATTTAAAGGCTCATTATATTTTCATCTACATTAATACATATGTCAAAGATATTTCTATTTTTTAATACTATTATGGTGATATTACATTTTAGCTCTTTATCTCCATAAAAAGACGCATGAGTTATAAATAGACTATGAATCATTTAAACAAAAGGCTTGGAATCTCCATTCTCTATTGTATATTTATTTTTAGAGCATCTCTCTGTAATATTATTGTATTTTCTTTCAAAAAAGCATAAACTTAATCATTGGAGAGTTTTCAAATTCACAAAAAAAAATATTTTACAGGTATCAGGTACCAACCTCCAACTATCTTGGTTAGAAAAAATATATCAAATTATCAGAACCAAGAGATGAACCGATTATCTAAGATATAAAACTTGCACCCAAACAACCTGAATGTTTGGGACATTATCTTTAGGTATCTGTCCTTTTTTTATTTATTTTTTAAATAACATGGTTTTAGGTTTTATCCTATTCTTTATTTTCTTGGTTACTTGTTGTCAGAAACCTAATTCCATCTTGCTATACCAGGCGAAGAAAGTTTCAAATAAAAATCTATATTTTGACCTTTATCATTTGTTAAGAGTTTATTTTTTTTTTTCTTATAAATTAACCAAACATCGCCTCTCATGTTCTCATAATCATGAAACCACACTCACTAATCTATATGAACAACATATATATATATATATATATATATATAATGCAAACGTCATTTGATCAGAACGTAAAATCACCACCAAATAAAAAACAACAAAAAGTGATTGTGAAAATTATTCAATGTGTAATAAGAACTATTTTTCTCTTTCATAAAAATTGTGTCAAACCCAAAATAATGAATTGTGATTTTTTTTATTTTCGATCCAATGGTTATTGAAAGTGGCTTGCAATTTGCATCGTTAATTGGTTGCAAATCTAATGAAAATTGAGTTTTTATTTATTTACTTGATTTGGGTTTTTTTATAAAAAATAAATAAATTTGATTCCACTTAAAATACTAAAGTGAGGCAGAAGAAAAAGAAAAGAAACAGACCTAGAATACCATAAATATAGAGGAAATGAAATATAATATAAGAAGATAAAACTAAAGAAGGGGTTCGTAGCAAACAGGAAAAAAAAAAAAAAGAACACAGAGAAAGAATTGTTAAAAAAAAAAACATTTAAATGGATGGAAATGCCGTTTTCCAAACAGGGAAAAAATTGTTTTATAAATTAAGCAAAAGTTAGCTCACGATAAAAGAAAAAACATGACAAGATAATTAGGGTATCATTTTAGGTTTTTAAAGGTAAAAACAATCATTTAAAATAAGTTTTTATGATTTCAGATCTTAAATCATGACGTTTCGACCACCATTAATTGTCTGAATCTTTACCAATAGACGACTATGTGTGTGTGTGTTTCAAATAGGGTAGACACACAACGTCCATCCTATTAAACAAAGAAAAGACTCCTTTTATTTTAAATAGAACAAACACACATTATCAACCCTATTGAACAAAAAAATGGAGGAACAAACACACATTAATTGTTTTTTGAATTTTTGTTAAATCTTAATTAAAAGAAATTATCAATAAAATAATTTAAAATATTATTTCATTAAATATCATTCAATTTTGATTTTTTTTAAAATAATATAATAGAAATATTTTTTTATATAATATTAGCATTCATTTTGTTAATTATTATATATGAATCCAATATGCAATTTTTTTTTTTACTTTGTTGTCATGAATATTAAGTGAGAATAAAAAATTTATATTTTTTTTATTACAAATTTTTAACTTAATTTTCTCAGACTAATCATTCCTTTTTCTCTTTTACTGCATACTAAATATTAAGGCATGATTTTAATTTTTTTTATTGAAACTTGCTTTACATATCATAATAAATATGTTTATTTAAAAAAAATGCTTATTATAAGAAAAACATGTTTTTGGTAACAAAATACATTAATAAGAAAATATAGTTTAAATTGAAGATATATATATTTCTATTTATTTGAAGTTAAAATTTTTACAAAAACATTTTATTTTTTTTAGTTTTAATTAAAAAATGCCCCTAATTAAGAATGTCTCGGTAAAAAAAAAAAAAAACTGCATGTATATGAAAAACAATTCGCTTAATAATATATATATTAAAAATTTAAATCACAACTTTTTATACAAATATCCATTTTAATTATAACAAAAACTAAATAAAAATATATTTTTAAAACTACCATATAGTATCAACGGGTAAATAACCGGTAAAATTTATAATATTGTAATAAAGCATGTCCTTTTTATGT
>Ga0325403_1002406_pt1 | contig 16527 bp, 7 predicted proteins | sample PopdelMetagenome_19_FD_205665 | JGI IMG/M metagenome (GOLD analysis project Ga0325403, IMG submission 205665) | Populus deltoides microbial communities from Bellville, Georgia, United States - Xylem-PdKOR-R4 | ecosystem: Host-associated > Plants > Phyllosphere > Stem > Wood/Secondary xylem...
AGAGTTCAACGAGATATTCCTATGCCTTTGATTACATCCTATTGTTTTTTAAATAGAGATTGGGTAATTTTTGAAAAAAATAATGTGTATAAAAATATTTTTTTATGTTTTTAGATTATTTTAATATGTTGATATCAAAGATAAAAAAAATATTATTTTAATATATTTTCAAGAAAAAAATCTCACATAGATGATAAGTTTTTTTTCTACTCATATGTTTTTTTATGGAGTCTATAATTTTTAATAATAATGATTGATAAATAATAAATAAATAAAAAACTTTCAATTGGTATTTTTACTTAACTTTGTTTTTTTAAAAAATTAAATTTTAAAAAGTATTTTACAAATATATGAATCAAAAAATAATTTATTCAACTCCTTCATAGCCGTTCTAAAAAAAAAGTATTCTTATGCCTTTGATTACACATGTTTATTGTGTTTAGTTACTTTGTTTCTTATAATTAATTTTTTATTTAAGAATATAAAAAAAATATAATGAAAAATATAATGCAAGGTTTCTTAAAAAAAACTCACTTACTAATATTAAAATAAAAATAGTTATGTGTCATGTTGCATTTTAAAAAAATTGCACTTAAAAAAAAAACAAAGTTTGTCTACGTGAAGAGGTTCAAATAACAAAATTTCCTAGCTTGTCTCCTTGGCTAGTCCATATTTCAAATTAAATTGCTTTTTAGTTTTCTAACATGAGACAATTGACTTAGTAAGTTAAAAAATAAATTGATAACAGGAAAAAACATTGTTTAAGATTAAATATAAATTTTAATATAACATAATGTTTTAAAAAATTATTGCCACTACAACCTATTAAATATTTTTTCTATTTTAGTTAATTAGTCTTGAATTCGTCATAAACTAATCACTATCAATAGATTTGAAGCCAGAAACATATGTTGCGCATTATGTAAAATTTAAGTCATAAATCATTAAATTTAATCATAGAAAAAAATAAGATATTCATATATCACAATCAAATATGAAATAATTTTAAGCACAAATCCTTATGATAATTTTAAACTCTAGAGTACTAACCTCTCAAAATTAAAAACTAAGCTTGTCATAAATTCAAGGAAGAAAAATATAAAAAGTCATAATTTTGAAAACAATAAAATCCCTTCTTCTTCTATGTTGTATTCTAAACATGATTCCTTTTTCTTTAGAGGTTAGGATTGATTATACGTGGAGTTCAGGAGGTGGAGAAGTCTACTAGTTAATAACTAATTCCTAATCAGATTACTTTAAGGTACATACTGGTCTAGCTTGATATATTTGCTTTGACTAATCCTAATCCTATTAGGATTCAATGTTCAAGTTGGATTTCTAATGCAATTAGAATTTTCTTAGTTCAATTATTGATACCTATGTGCTCTTTGTAGTCCTTTTTCTTAAAATTATGCTAAAAATGCTTCATTTAGCTTCCTTTTACACTTTGTGTCTCCACAATATCATTAAGTACAAATAAGTAAGTTATTATAAGATATAAAAACATGTATAAAAGACTAATAATAAAGTATTAAAAATATAGAGTAATTTGAGTGCATCATCGTGCGACCTTGATGTTTTTGAAAAAAAAAATAGCAAGTGATGTGTCACCTGCTTCACCTAGATTTTAGCGACTAAATGTCACTAGAAAGTCAGGCTAGGAGTGTTTCAAACCCAAAAATCTATTTTCAATTATTTTTATCCAAAGAATCTAAAAAAACTCCTTAGAGACCTAACTAAACTTGTTTATGACTTCAAATAACAAAAAAAACGATCCAAGAAAAATCAACTTCAAATCGAAAAACTTCTCAAGGTCACATTTATTTTTTTCAAGCAATTTGAAGGTAAAAGAATACCTTGATGAAACACTTATCATCAAGGCCCGAGTCTAAACTAGTTTTTCTTTTCCTTTTCTTTTTCTCTTTGAAAAATTTTACAGAAGTTTTCATATAGCTTAGTTATAAATACTAGAGTGGTTTAGTTTGAACTAGATTATTGGTTTGTACTATTTTATTGGTCAAACCATTTTTTTTAATGGATGTTACTAATGTTTTTCTAGTAAGAAAAAAATTTAAACCGTGTGAGAGTTATTCTAACATGACCCGATTAACTTAGCAAGTCTAAAGACAACTTAGACAATTAGTAAAAAATATAGTTTGGTTCAAAAAAATCAAGAAAACATCTTTTTTTTTAATATTGAGACGATAATATATTGGATCAACTTAGATCAACCAATGTTAACCTACTAAATCCACAACTTAGGTCATAAGATCATGATAACTCTATTTAAAACAAATCAAAACAAATTATAAAGCTCAACTCTCAATCAAATCAATATTGAATGATGAAATTAATAAAAAAGAATTAATAGAAAACAACAAAAAATTACCTGAGTTAATTTGTCAAACTTACGACCCAAGTCATGAGATCAGGTAACACTATAAAAAGTAAATCAAAATAAATTATAAAGCCTAATTTTCAATCAATTCAATATTAAATGATGAAATTGAAAAAAAAAACATCAATAAAAAAAGAATCGAGTCAACCGGGCCACATCCATGACCTAAGTCATGAAACTAAGATAATCTCATAGAAAATAAACTGAAAAAAAAACTCGAGTTAACCCCGATTAACCTGCCAAAGTTGCAACCAAGGTCTTGAGACCAAGATAACTCTATAGAAAGTAAATTGAAATAAATTATGAAACTTAATTATCAATTAACCCATTGTTGAATAATGAAATTGGAAAATATTTAATTTAAAATAGTAAAACAAACTGAGTCTACCCTGGTTAATGTACAAAATCTATGATCCAAGTTATGAGACCAAGATAACCTCATAGAAAGTAAATCAAAATAAATTAGAAAACCTAATTCCTAATCAACCAAATATTGAAGGATGAAATTAAAAAAATATTAATTAAAAAAAACTCGATTTAACTGGGTTAACCTATTAAACCCGCGATATGGATAATGAGACTAGAATAATTACATGGAAAGCAAACTACAATAAATTATGAAACCAATCTCCATTAAACAAAATGTAAATGGTGAAATCAGGGGAAAAACATAAATGTAAAAGACTAACACCTCTTTTAGTTTTTGTTGATAATTAATAATTAATTATTTTCTCTAATAAAAATATGATTCTTAATTAAAAACTGAAATATTTCATGGAAACAAATAAAAATCATATTTTTATAAACTTTATTATATCTATACGAAGAAATACCTAGAAAACACCTTCTTATGCATTAATCTTGTCTGACCAGCCAAGAAAAAAAAAATTGATGGTGCCTCTTTGAATTATTATTATTAATTAACATATACGACCTTGACATTTCAAAGTAACTGTTAAAAGTGAAATGTCAATGCATTTTTCAATTTAATCTTTAATTTTTTTAATACTTTTTAAAAAAATTAGTATTTTTTTTAATTTTATCATTTAATATTGAGTTTATTAGATATTATACTTCATAATTTGTTTAAATTTTTTTATGAAGTTATCATGGTCTCATGACCTAGATCGATAGTTTTGTGAGTTAGATGTGTTGACTCAGGTTATTTTCTTGTTATTTTTTTAATTAGATTGTTTTTTACTTCATCCTTTAATATTGGATTGATTGAGAATTGGATTTCATAATTGTCTATTTGATTTTTTTTCTATGAGGTTATTACAGTCTCATGACCTAGGTTGCAAGTTTTACAGGTTAGCCAAGTTGACTTGTTTTTTTTTCTCAGCTGATTTTTTTTTAATTTCATCATTCAACATTAAATTGATCGAGAATTAAAATTTATAATTTTTTTTTGCTTTCTATCTATCTTGGTTTCCTAACCCAGATTTTAAAGGTTAACCTGAGTTGATTCGAGTTAGTTTTTTTTGTTTTTTGATTTTTTTCAATTTAATCATTTAACATTGGATTGATTGAAAATTGAGTTTCATGAGTTTCTTTTAATTATATTTTTTATAGGGATATAACGATCTTATAACCCAACTTGCGGGTTAGGTTGGTTGAATAAGGTTTTGTATCCTTTTTTAGTTAAATTTTGTTTTCAATTTCATCCTTCAACATTGGATTGATTGATAATTGAATTTATTTATTTTTTATTTGCTTTCTATAGGGTTGTTATGATCTCATGATCTGGGCAATAGATTTGACAAGTTAACCCTAGTTTATCTAAGTTGATCTAATATATTGGTGTTTCAATATTGTTTTTAAATATTATCTTGATTTTTTTAGTCAAATTATATTTTTATTGGTCATTCGATTTGTCTTTAGATTTTTCAAGCTGACTAGATCATATCAGATTAATTCTCTTATAGTTTTCTTATTGTTAAACAACACATTAAACAAAATCATTCAAAACAACGAAGTTAAAAGCCCGTATTGCTATGTAAAATATCTTGATCTTTATATGTCTATCAATTTTTTTATTTTCATCTTCATTTATTGTTAATGATCTTTTTTTTTTCATTTTTTAACACACATATTTCATGATTTACTTGATTATATTTATGCATAAAGTTTTCGATTTGCACTTATAATTTTTTTATATACAAATATGCATTGAAAAAAATTGCACATATAATTTTTTTTATTGGAAAAAAATATCTAATTCATGGCGTAACGGGGGTCAAATAGCTAGTAGAAAAATCTAAATGGTGTAAGTAATTCATTGTGCAAAATGTATTGTGAATCCCCTCATAAAACACCGGGGACTCACTATTCACAATGTTTTTTTTTTTGCTGTCCATTTTCATTCGATTTAAGACCAAATTGTACGTCAATTTAGGCTAATTTGCTAAGAGAGGTTAAGATTGAAAGATTGAAGATCAAAGTAAAAAACAGTGAGGAAATTAATGGTTTTTTTTAACTTTGGGCAAAATGTACATTGTAATCCTCATACTTTTCAAATTATAAATATTGTATCCCTCCAAATTTTAGAATGAAAAAAAAATTCAATTTTAGTACAAAACTTCATTTTTTATTTTATTTTTAAGTTCCTGGTTTTAGAGAGGAGAGAGAGTCACTAGATTCCAATGATAGAGAGAGAAAATCAGTGTTGACACCGATTCTGACTATTAAAATGATCGATTTTGATGTTAATAGATTTCATTTCATAATAAAAGTTCCTTTTAGGTGTTTTTATATATTCAGGCTGCCTAAAAAACCAAATCTAAGTTCGGGAAGAGTTTTGGTTTTGAGTTGATTTTAGTTTTTAATACGGGGTTTTAGGTTTTTTTTAAGGCCATTCATGGGTTTATTAAAGTGTCTAAAATATTTTTTAGGCGTTTTGAGTAAAAAATAATGGATTGAAAATTGGGTTTCAAGACAAAAAATAAACCATCCTTATTTTTTCAGCCACAATGGTGGCTAAATATGAAAAAATAGATAATGCATTATCTACTCAACTAACGAAGCGTCATCTAAGTTTATTTTTTTAAACAAATTGGGATAAATGACATGTTGTCTACCCTATCAATTATTTTTTAAATATAAGGTCCCATGCATGGGGGCCCCTCAAATGGGCCAAACATGCTGACATAGCTTGCAAACTTAACAGCACCTGATCTCTTTATTATTATTATTTTTTTAAGTTGATACTTTTGTTAACATGATATTTTTAATTTATATTCAAATTAACACCATTTTTTCTGATTATTTTATTTTATTTATTTATTCATTTTAAAATAGTGGTTGTTTTTAATTATTTTGCATATATTTAATTTTTAAAGAGATTGTTATAATTTATCTATAATTTTTTATGTTTGAAATTTATTTTTAAAAATAAAAAATATTTATTTTTGGTTAATATTTCTAATATTTACAACCTTACATGATATTTGTTTCTCTTTGATTTTATTCAATCAATTTCATGTTAGATAAAAAAAAATTAATTTTAATAAATAAAATCATTGAATATAATTAGATAAATAACTTTATATTATGAGATAAAATATCTTGATATATAACTATCAAAGCAATCTACGACTTTCTTCTTCTTGTTTTTTTTTTCCTTGTCGATCATCCCTCTCCATCAACAATCGCATGATGTAAAATACTCAATTTCACATCATAAACAAGGAGCAGCTTGAATCGTGAGACCATCAGTACATGAGCAAATGACTGGATGAAAGGGCCAAATTGAAAAGGGGTAAATTAAGTAATCTTTTTCTTTCAATTTTTTTTTTTAATAATAAAGTGCTACTAATGCTATACAATGTATTCATGCCAGCCTATGAAGGAGTTAAATTTTCAATTTGCCTTCTATTTTTAGTTACTCTTTGATTTCGAGTTCTTAAAAAAAAAAAAAAACTATTTCAAAGCTTTAATGATTTGATTGTTAATGGGTTTTGCTTCATGGGATCTCTGGTCTTTTGTTCAAGCGTGCTTTGCTTCATATTTCTCCCATTCTCAAGGAAGTAGCTAGCTAGCTAGCTAGTGCCTTCATTTATGTGAGTTCTATTGGAATTCTTTTTTATTGTTTTAGAGAAAATACGTGAAGCAAACTGTTTTTTAAATGGAAAGAAACAAAAGTTTTATGTCATTTCTAGATTAAAAGCTTATTTATGTTTAAAAGAAGAAAAACATTATTTTTATCGTGTCTTTTCAAATTAAAGGTTATCTTTGCTTTTTATCTTCTTGTACATTTTCTTTTAATTGTCAATAAATGTTTATTTACAATTGATATTTTAATTCAATACCAGTCTTGAAAAATGAGAGATTTATTGATTTATATTTAAAAATCAAGTACAATATCTAACGACCTGTCATAATTTCTCATGTATTAAAAAAGTCATAAATGGTTTGATTTGAACTTTCAGTGTTTAATTTCTTAGTGTAATTATTATCACTTCATCAATAATATTCTGATTTGGATATTATAGTATGAAATGTGTTTACTATGTTAAATCATGTTTGTTCTCAACACCATAGTCAATAATTCTTTGAATAAGATTTGATTTTTTTTTCAAATCTCATTCCACTTTACGGAAGAATTTACAATCACTACTATTTGAGAATATATAGAATATTTTTCCTAATTCGATTAGGGAGATGAATCATTTATTGATTACTCAAATACCTTCATATAATTCTTGTTATACTTAATATTTGTTCATTTGTTAACCTTGATTAGGACAACATGTGGCAGGATCAAAACATAACACTCCCTATATAAGATAATTTAGTGATCTCAAGTCTAAAGATTACTTACACAACAATCACGTAAGTCTTTCCATAGACACAAATGATGAAATTCTTATGCGGGTCACTTTAATGTACATGCTATCAGACAAGCACTTACATATTATTTATAGGTATCCCTCATACCTCAGCTTATAAGAACAATCGCTTTCTTTCATAAAAGGAAAAAAAAAACATAATATATATAAGTCTCAACATTAGGAACATTTTAAGAGAGTCAATATTAGGAACATTTTAAGAACAATGCTTTGATGTAATATGTATCTCGTAATTATAACAACTTTATAATTTTCTTTGCAAGACATTTTTATCTCAAGAACTTTATCTTTAGTTTAGATTCATTAATCAAATATTAGATGAATATTAAAGATAAATAAGCCTTTATTGATAAATTAAATATATTTACATAAACAAAGTTAATACCACGTGTAACTAATCGATTAGATACATGATGTGTATACACACACACTAACACCTCCTCCCTTGGGCTGATTTTCTATTTTTTTTTTATAGGGAGTATGAGATTGGAAATTAGGGATTTGAATGGCTAGAAACCGGGGGTTTTGCAATGATCTGGGTACTAATCGGAGAATAAAGAACGAGGTTCCCAATCAACCATATATGTTTTTGTTTTGCAAGTGGCTTAATCATTGGTGGAAATAAATCTTGACTTGGGGAAGATGATGAACAATGTCATTTGGAACGACACATTATTTTATTCATTTTCGATGTCGTTCGAGTAAGACTTTGAATGATATATCATTTCACATATTTTTAGTTTACAACGTTGTTTAGCTGGAGAGGGTTTTTTTTTATTTGAATCAAAACAACGTCGTTTGGAATCGTAAAAAATAAACTCAGCCTTCTAATTTTCATTGTAGTCAGTGTCCATTTGATTCTCAATTTGTATCTTCAATTAGACTTTAATCCTTGTATTTCTTTCGATTTCATATCTGCTTCAACATGACTTAGAACAAGTTTATTTTTGTGTTTTAAAAGTATTTTTGAAAAAAAAATGAATTTTTATTTATTTTTTTCTTTACTTCAAATTAATATATTTTTGGTATTTTTAGATCATTTTGATGCGTTTATATCAAAAATGATTTTTAAAAAAATAAGAAAACATTATTTTGATACACTTCTGAATGAAAAGCGCTTTGAAAAGCAACCGCAACTACACTCTGAAACAAGCTTTTAACCCTTAAATGTTATCATATTTCTCTTCTCGATCCTTGATTTCCAACATTGCACATTTTTTTTTATCAATTTCAACCTAAATCTTATTTTTCTTCTTCAACCAAGCCCCTGATCAAGCTAATTGGATCCTTATACTTGGTTAACTTCTCGGTTTAATACTTGATTATCCAATTTATGCATTTTCAGTCAAATTAACCTTTAATTTTATTTTTTTTATTCAATTGAACCCATGATTGAATTGATTGGACCTTTTAATCTTTGTCATTTTTTTTTTGTCTTTGGTCCTTTAATACTTTCAATTAAAGTTAAATTCAAAATTTTTCTTTATTTTTCTCATCAATTAACCCCTGATTAAGTTCATTAAACCATTTAATTTGTTATTTTTCTCTAGTTTAGTCGTGGTCCTTCAACTCTTTTAATTAAAGCTAAGTTAAACCCCTTTCCTTGATTACTTTTCAATTGAGACCCCAATTTGCAATCCAAATCATTCATGGATATTTTTAAACTTCTCCAACTCAATCATTAATTTGTTAAACACAATTATTTGTCCAGTGCTTGAGTTTGGCAACCATGCCAGACCTGTGCATAGGCTTGGCAACCATGCCAGATCCATGCATATTTTTTTAAAAAAATATAGGAATTTACTTATAATTGTTCTAAAAACATATTTATTTTGTATTTTCATCTTTGTCTTTTTAACTAAATATATTTTTATCTTTTCTATATTTCTTTCTTCTATTTTGGACAGTAACCACACGCATACCTAAAATTCACTCAATTTTAGGTGAAAAGGTCTGGTAGGCCCAGACGCATGGTCCTGGTATGGTTATCAGGCCTAGACGCATGGATTTGACATGGTTGTGAAGCCTAGGCGCTTGAGTCTAGCAACTATACTAGACCCAAGATACGTGGAAATGACAAACATGTTTGATTTGATAAACAATAAACAAATAAGATAATTATACACTTTAGTTGTCAAGAGAGAGAAAACAAAGAAAAAAATGCAAACAATTGATCACCGATGACAATTCAATCATTATTTGTCTACCTACGCCACACCATGTGGAAGAGGGCACGACTGCACATTCAGTTAGACGATGCATGACTAGATTTAGCCACCAGAAAGTGTTATACACGCCTACTTAATGGTGCCACCCACTTGCTAGGGCATGAGGAACACGTGCCCACAACTTTTTTATTTAAAAATAACAAATACATTATGAAAATACTAAAATGCCCCCATGATCTTCTTAATTAAACAAAATACTCATGTAAAAATACTAAAACACCCCTAAAGGTAAAGCTTTTTTTTTTTTGTCTTTTCTGAGGGTAAAAACGTTATTTGATTGTACTTGAAAATTGAAAAAATCTAAATGCCTTTATGGATGAAAGCCAAAGAAACGTTTATCTGCTCACGAAAATTTGAAAAATTGAAAGTGAAACTACTATTACAATCCACAGTAACATGCCAAATCCAAGGTGTGTGGGTCTGACATGGGTGTCAGACCCAAGATACATGAGAATGACAAATATGTCTAATTTGACAACCAACAAACAAAGAGGATAATTGTGCACTTTAGTTTTCAGGAGAGAGAAAAAAAGAAAAAAACACAAACAATCGATCATTGGCGGCAATCCAACCATTATCTATCTACATGCGCTACACAATGTGTAAGAGGGCACAACCGCGCATCTAATTAGACGGTGAATGGCCAAATTTGGCCACTAGGAAGCGTCATATACGCCTTCTTAATGGCACGGGGGCCACCCACTTGCTGGGGCTTGAGGCACACATGCCCACAGTTTTTCAATTTAAAAATAATAAATACATCATTAAAATACTAAATGCACCCAATGGTCCTTTTAATTACACAAAATACCACCAAAGGAAAAACTTCTTCTTTTTTGTCTTTTCTAAGACTAAAAGCATTATTTGATTGTACTTGAAAATTAGAAAAACCTGAATACCCTATGGGGGAAAGCTAAAGAAACTTTTATCCACTCACGAAAAGATGTGAAATTGAAAGTGAAACTACTATTACAATCCACAGTAACAAGTCAGACCCAAGGTGTGTGGGTTGGATATAGGTGCCAGACCTAAACACCTTGGGTGTGGCAGCTATCCCAGACCCAAGGTACGTGAGAATGACAAACATGCATGATTTGACAAACAACAAACAAAGAGGACAATTATGCACTTTAGTTCTCAGGAGAGAGAAAAGAAAGAAAAACACAAACAATCAATCATTGGTGACAATCCAACCATTATTTGTCTACACGTGCCACACCATGTGGAAGAGGGCACGACTGCACATCTAGTTAGACGACGAATGACTAGATTTGGCAACTAGAAAGCGTCATACGTGCCTCCTTAATGGTGCGAGCGCCACCCACTCGGTGGGGCATGAGGAACACGCGCCCATAACTTTTCAATTTAAAAATAACAAATACATCATAAAAAAACTAAAATGCACCTCATGCTCTTAATTACACAAAATACCCCTAAAGGAAAAGCTTATTTTTTGTCTTTTCTGAGACTAAAAGCGTTATTTGATTGTACTTGAAAATTGAAAAAACTTGAATACCCTTGCAGAAGAAAGCCAAAGATACATTTATCCACTCGTGAGAAGATGTGAAATTAAAAGTGAAACTACTATTACAATCCACAGTAACATGACAAATCCAAAGTGCGTGGGTCTAACATGGGTGCTAGACCCAAACACCTTGCAGCTATGCCAGACCCAAGATACATGGGAATGACAAACATGTATGATTTGACAAACAACAAACAAAGAGGACAATTGTGCACTTTAATTGTCAAAAGAGAGAAAAGAAAGAAAAAATGCAAACAATCAATCATTCACAGCAATCCAACCATTATCTATCTACACGCACCACACTATGTGGAAAAGAGCACGACTGCGCATCTAGTTAGACAGCGAATGGTTAGATTTGGCCACTAGGAAGCATCATATGTGCCTCCTTAATGGCGTAGATGTTGCTCACTCGCTAGGGTGTGGGGAAACACGCGCCCGCAACTTTTTGATTTAAAAATAATAAATACATCGTGAAAATACCAAAATTCCCTCATGATCGTCTTAATTACACAAAACACCCATATAAAAATACCAAAATACCCTCAAAGGCAAAGTTTTTTTTTTGTCTTTTCTGAGGCTAAAAACGCTATTTAATTATGCTTGAAAATTGAAAAAACTTGAATACCCTTGTGAAAGAAAGCCAGAGAAACGTTTATCCGCTCATAAAAAGAAAAGGAAATTAAAAGTAAAACTACTATTATAATCCATAATAAAAGGTTTATTGATCTACAGTGATTCCAGTACAATTTAACTTTTGTTATAATGTTTACTTTATCATTTATTTTTGTTGGGTTTACCTTTCCTTTTAATCCTTTTAGAACCTTTTTGTTTGCTGTCCGTGTTCCGAGCTTCTTGATTATGCTTTCCCTCTAAAAATTTTTCTTGGCGTTATTTTCCTTAACCTGTCATTATAAACTTGCTTGATCTGCCTTTGCTATTCGATTAGTTTCTTTGTTTTTTGTTTGCCACTATTTTTTTTTCCATTTTAATGCGTGAATAACCTTTCATTTTTCATTGTTTCTTGCTACTATTGCTGAATGCCCTTGGTTTTTGTTGTTGCTGTCAATTGACTAGGTTTAAAGTTCGTATCCTTTTACTCTTTCAGTTTTTTTTTCCCTGTTGCTGTATATATAGGTTGATGACTACTTTGATTTGTATGATCTTAGCTAAGTTGTGCCACTTTTTATGGCTTTTTCCAACCTCTTTTATTTGGTTGTTGATTTGTCGCTCTCAGCTACTAGCAGAATGCTTTCAACCATGGCTCTATTTTTAGTCTGTGTGTAACAAGTTCTACGTTTGTCATGCTTGGCATGTCTTTTATTTTATTTCTTAAACTACTTCATTCTTTCTGCCTTCTTTTTTCATGTGCAGGGCTGTCCTTTTTTAGGTGTTGAGTTCTCCCATGTGAAGAGGAGGGTTAGTTTAGATTTTATACAATACATGGCTTGATTATTCCAAGCGCCGTAAAGTTAATGACCATGTAAGCATTCAGTGACCTTGAGGTATGTGAGACTCGAACTAGTGACTTTTAAAGAGTATACGTAGAACATGACCAGTTGATCTACACTCCTCAGGGTTATTTTTGCCTTCTTTTTTCATGTGCAGAGTTGTGCTTTTTTAGGTGTTGAGTTCTGGTATGTGAAGAGGGTTAGTCTGGATTTTATACCAGATATGGCTTGCCTAGGGCTATTTTTCTTTTAATTGGTTGTTATTTTCAGGAAAATTCAACTCGTTTCGAACCAGCAGGTAAATAAAGTGCATCATCTTCTGGGTTGCTTTGCTATGCATTGTTCTGTCCTTCAAAAATTATAGCTCTGTGCTCTTCAACATATGTGCGTGTGCTTTTCTTGTACATATCTAATTGGAAATTAGTTTCTTTCATGCCGGCCTCTAACACGATATTGCAATGACAAACCTTTTTTTGTTGGATATCTTTGTTTTGTTTTCCTTAGTTTTGTCATTCAATCCTGCTCATTCTCGCAAGTGTTGGCTCTTTTGTTGTTACTTTTTCATGCGAGACTGTTACCAGTTGCTTATATTGTCCTAATTTGCTTATAGATTCTTCCTTGCAATTGCTTTATCAATCAAGTTTCACCTTTGCCTTTCCCTCCCTTCTTTTCACTTTTAATTTTGGTTTTGGTGTCATGTTAGTTGTGAAAGATGCCATAGCAGCTAATTCAACAGTTCTCGAATGCTTTCTCATAAATTCTTAGTAAGTTTCACGTAGTCTCTCCATTTTAGGTCATTTCCTGCTTTTTTCTAAATGCGACTTATGGGTTTGTTTTGCATATATTTTCCATTACTGATTTTTTTGGACCTAGGTGAGCTATGGAGCCTATTATAGTGTTCTGCTACCTTCATGCCAACTCTGTAGTCAAGCCTCCTTCACTGCCATATAGATCCATCAAGCTTCTCAACGTCCTTTCGGAGCTCCTATTGCAACTTTGACAGGATGTCCTATCCAAATTTGCTTCATCTTTTTCCAGTTTCTAATGCGCCCTTCAAGCTTTAATTATCTTTAATGCTGGGGATGAAGGTTAACTGGTCAGATTCTAGATTTTTTTTATAGAAATTACTAGTTTAAGTTTTACAAATCTCCAGATCACTAGAAACTTATATAATTATTAATTTCATGGTCTGTAGAATTAATCGAGTTATATATAAAATAACCAAGACATTCATATTAAAAAAAAAAAAGTATTGAGGAAGTTTATTTATTGCTGCTACTCAATAAACTCTACAGGGAAATATTAGCAATAGATATGGAATCAACTGTAAAAAGCCAAGCATACAATAAAGCAATTTGGTGCTCACCCTGTCTTTTTTTATGCATATTTTGTTTTGAAACTACATACCGACTAGGTTGGTACCTGCACCATGTTGTGCTTCTGTATTATTTTTTCACTAAAATATTTAAATGTTCTAAAAATTTTTATTTTTATTTTTATTTTTATTTTTAAATCTAATAACTCGGGTTAAAGTCCTGGCCAACTAAATAAGTTGGATTTATATGAATCACATGGAAAAAAAAATAGCAAATGGGAAAACATATATATATAAAAACTTGATAAATGAGGAACAAAATAAAAAAAAAAAAAAACAATTTCTATCAACTTGGATTGGAGGGTAAAATTAAAAACAATAAAACTTTTATAAAAGAGTTAAGAAAAAAAAACCATGAAGAATAAAGATCAAATTGAAAGCATCAATACATGATAAAAAAAACTTGAATATGTAGAATTTTTCAACGCATTGTTTTAGATAAAAAAAAATCATAAATGTAAATTGAAAATCTTATGCATAAATCATAAACTATTGTGTAAATAAATGAAAAAAAAAGTAATTAAAAAAAGAAAATAACTAGAAAAATCAAGATACCAATCTAAATCAAGATATTCAATATCTCAACACGGATTATTTACTGAGTTGTTTTTAATGATTTTTTTTATGAAAATCAATTTGTAATAGAGATTGACACACATAAAATTTATTGAATAAAATAAAAGAAAAAAAATATTATAAAAAATAAATATTTAATCTATATAAGATATATAAAAAAATTAAAAATGAATCATACTAACCCCAGAAAAAAGTAAACACATACAATATAATTTAAAAATAATCACTATTCAACAAAGGATAAAAACCCTAAAAATCATAGAGAAAGGGTATTAATTAAAATATAAATTTAAAAGTTATTTAAAAACACACAAACACACATACGCAAAGCCATTAATATAAAAACAAATTGAAAAAAAAATAAAAAAATAAGATCAAGTGCTATTGGACCTGGTAAGCTAGGCCTAACACCTGGCCTAATAAATAAAAGGTTAACACCCATGCTTTTTTTTTAAAAAAAAAATTAATGGGATGAACGACGTGTCGTCCACCCTAGTTGATTGCAGCAAAAAACAGATAGCATGTCGTCTATTAATCCTAGAATCCAACCACTGGTTTGATCAGAAAACAAGGTTCTTGTTTTTTTTATCAAAAAAACCCATTTGAATCCATTTTTAACCCAAAACACCTAGGAAACACCATATGAACCTTGTTAAATCAATGCATGACCTCTAAAAACACAAAAAATCAATCCAAAACCCAAAATCAACCCGAAACCATAAATCTTTCTGAGCTCATATATGTTTTTTTAGGTGTTTTGAAGGTAAAAAAAACATCTAATAGAAATTTACTTTATCATATGAAACCATTTGACACTGAAATCAATTGTTTTGGTGGTCTAAATTTTTCCCAACGACAACCCTCTCTCTCTATGCTGTAATTTGGCGATCCCCTCTCTCTATTCCACCAAAAAAAAAACTAAACATTGAGAAAAATAAAGTTTTGTATCAAAATATTATTTTAAAAAATTATAATGACTGATCACTTAATAGTTTTAAAAGACAATGGATGAAAATGAACTTTCCAAGAAAATTCTAAAGGACCATCAATGTTACACGCTTGTTTGATTTCAATTCTTTATCTTTTAATTAAACTCTTAATGCAAAAAAAGAAAAAACATCCAATTAGGCAAAAATTTATTTCTAAAGACAAAATTTTCTTAGGACATTTTAACACCGTTAAACCTAGAAAAAAAACCAACCAAAAGATTCATCTCTTTTATTATTTTATCTTTTCTAATTTTATTTCTAAAGAAACTAAAATTAGATTTTGTCCTCTCAATTGATTTGATAGGTTCAGACATGGCTCAATCTTATTTTTACAAAATTAATAGTCAGTTTAGATGTGTGGTTGTAATTGTTTTTTAAAGTATTTTTACTTGGAAATATATTAAAATAATTTTTTTTTATTTTTTAAAAATTATTTTTAATATCAACGCATTAAAATAATTTAAAAACACTAAAAAAATATTAACTTAAAGCAAAGAAAAAAAATTAATTTTTTTTAAAAATTTTTGAAATACAAAAATGTAAAGTGTTTTAGTGAAAGAAAGGAAAGGGAGCTTGGATTCAAGCCTTGTTCTGAGGAATTGTAAACTCCTTCTCCCCCCATGTCATTGCCATTTCTTGAAATTTTCAAAAGCCAAAAATGGAAACTATCACAAACATGGACTGAAACACACATTCAATTGGAATTTCTCAATGGTGCGTGCATGAACAAGACGTTAAAAGAAGAAGTTTAAATTACCTGATGGACGTGGCTACAGAGATGCTAATAGGAGAAAGCTAGCCGATATTTAAAAAAAAGGAAAATGGGAAAAACACACTTTTGAAAAACATTTTCAATTAGCTTGCCTTTTGAGCACTGTAAAAAAAAAAACTCAAGAAAATGATTTGCTTCTATGCACAACAACTTTCTAAGATCCTGAAACATAAAATTTCAATCGCTGAAGAAAAATTAAGAAATAAATATACATGAAAGACAGGCCCTTTGGATCCCTGGGCAGGTTACGAGGTTCTTCGGCAAACCAATTCATGAATGAATGTGATTTATGAAACCAAATACTGCCTCAACTGTTTGGTTCTACTCTTGTTCTTTAGCTTTCGAAATGCGCTCAGCTCAATTTGC
>Ga0325403_1002407_pt1 | contig 16524 bp, 13 predicted proteins | sample PopdelMetagenome_19_FD_205665 | JGI IMG/M metagenome (GOLD analysis project Ga0325403, IMG submission 205665) | Populus deltoides microbial communities from Bellville, Georgia, United States - Xylem-PdKOR-R4 | ecosystem: Host-associated > Plants > Phyllosphere > Stem > Wood/Secondary xylem...
CGCCACCTCCGCCCTCGAGGGCCCTGGTCACCAGACCGGGGCCCTCAGCGCGTCACTGGTAGCTGACGAACACCGGCACCGGCTGCTCCGCCACGGTCTCCGCGGGTGTGAACGTCGGCGCGTCCTCGTCGTAGAAGTTCTTCCACCCCCACTGCACACCCGCCGGCGCGTCCGCCGTCAGCGCCGCGTACGTGGCCCGCTTGTCGCCCGGGACGCCCGCGCCGTCGGCGTGCACCACGAACGCCAGCTCGTCGTGGCTCGTGTCCAGCGAGGCGCGGTCGGTGACCATCGACGTCCGGAACTGGTGCAGCAGGAACACCTTCTGCGGCAGCGAGCGCTCGCGGACCAGCTGCGCCAGCCACGCCGAGGTCTCGTCGACCTCGGCGGCGCTCACGCGTCCGATCTGCGCCAGGTGCTGCTGCCCCGGGGCGAGGCGCCACTCCGGGTCGAGCGCGAGGCCCACTCCCGGCAGGGCCAGCAGCTGCTCGTACTCGCGGGCCTGCTCCAGGAACGTCGAGCGCCCGGGCTGCAGGTCGAGCACCACCTGCACGCCGTCGTCCAGCGCCGCCCGCACCAGGGGCTCCAGCTCGGCGACCGGGACCTCGGTGGAGTAGTCGCCGTCGGCCCCGGGGCTGCTGCTGGCCACCGTGGCGATGACCTCCAGCGCGGGCGCGGCGGGGCGGTCGTCGAGGCCGTCGTAGGTGGCCGCCGTCTCGCGAGCGCGCTGGAGGGTGGCCGGGGTGTCCTGCTCGCCGAGCACGCCCAGGCTGGGGGTTCCGGGGTGGCCGTAGAGGGCGACCAGGCGCCGCCCGGCCAGCGGCAGCTGGCCCGCGAGGCCGTCCGGGCCGGGCACCTGCACCCCGGTGCGGACCACGGCCAGGCGCGCGTCGAGGCGGTCACCCGGCCCGAAGGCGTCTCCCAGGGCCACCACGGGCACCTGCTGCGCGGCGCCGAGCCGGCTGACCAGGTCGCCGTCGGCGCGCGGGTCGCCTCCCGGGACGGTGACCACCGCAGCGCCTGCCGCCTGCGCCGTGGCGGTGGCGAGCGCCGCCTCGGGCGCGCCGGTGCTGAGGACGACGGCGGTGGGGGTGCCTCCCCCCGCCCCGGCGGGCGGGTCCGCGGGGCCGGCGCCCGCGAGGAGCTCCTCGGCGTCCGCGGCGGGGGACAGCCCCTCGGTGCTGCTCCAGGTCTGCGCCTGCTCGCCCACGGGCACCACCTCGGCGCCGAGGCGCCCGACCTCGGCGGCGCCAGCGCCCCCCGCCACCAGCGCCGGGACGCCGAGCCGCGCAGCGACCCCTGCCGCCTGCTGCTGGGCGGTCGCGTCGTCGGCGCCCGCCACCACGGCGCGGGTCGCGCTGGTGAAGAGCGCGGCGCTGGCTCCGGCGGCCAGCTGGTCGGCGCTGGTGCCGGCCACGAGGGTGTTGGCCTGCGCGGGGACCGAGGCGGCCGCCAGGGCCGCCTCGCCGGCGGTCGCGGCGGCCGGCGAGGACGACGGCGGGGGGGCCGGCTCGTCGGCGCCGGCGGTGCAGCCGGCGAGCACGAGCACCGACGCGGTCGCCGCCGAGGCGGCTGTGAGCAGCGGGGACCGAGGGCGACGTCGCACGCCCCCGAGCCTCGCCCAGGAGCCCGCGGAGGGCCACGTGAGCCGGTCGGAGGTACCGGTTCGTCAAGCACGGCGGGGCTCAGGTAGTGTCTTCCCCGCACCACAGGCGCCCGTAGCTCAACGGATAGAGCATCTGACTACGGATCAGAAGGTTGCAGGTTCGAGTCCTGCCGGGCGCGCTCGTTGAGACAGCGACGCAGAGGCCCCTGACCAGCCGCGAGGCTGGCGGGGGCCTTCTGCGTGGAGGGCGCCGGTCGCGGCCCCCGTACCGCTCCGACCCCCGGCGGCACGCTCCCGCACGACGTCCGCGTGCGGGGAGGTGCTCGCGTCGCGGCGGTGGGCGAGGCGCTCGTGTGGCGCGCCGCCCGCGCCGCACCCGGACCCGCCGGTCGGACTCAGCTGGGGCGTGCCGCAGGGGTGGTCGCCGAGCCCCGCGCCACCCGTGCGCGCAGCGCGTCGACGAGGGTGGCGGACAGCCTCAGGTGGCTCTGCCCGGCGGTGCGTCGCGCCCCGGGCACGCGCACCCCGTGGGCCGCCAGCCGCTCGAGGTGCTCGCCGGCGCGCCGGACGTAGTCCGCGTCGAACCCCGCCGGCTCCACGGCGATCAGCAGGGTGCCGACCCCGGGGGAGACCTCGCCGCGGTCGAAGGGGGCGGCGTCCATCGACCACAGGCCCCCTGCCATGCAGGAGAGCAGCTCGACCACCAGCGCGATGTTGGCGCCCTTGTAGCCCCCGAAGGGCAGCAGCGCGCCCGCCAGGCCCGCCGCGGCGTCGGTCGTCGGTCCTCCGTCGGGGTCCAGCGCCCAGCCCGCCGGGATCGGCTCGCCGCGTGCGGCCGCCTCGCGCACCCGCACCCAGGCGACGGCGCTGGAGGCCTGGTCCAGGGTCAGCGGCACGCCGTCCGCGCGGGGCAGGGAGAAGGCCATCGGGTTGGTGCCGAAGACGCGGCCTCCGCCGGGGCCCGCGGCCATCAGCGCCGGGGAGGTCGCAGTGCCGAGCGCGACGAGGCCCTGCTCGGCCAGGCGGTGGGTGAACCAGCCGAGGCTGCCGCAGGTGTAGGCCCCGCTCTGCGCGAGGGCGACCAGGCCCTGGGTGCGGGCTGCGGCCACGACCTGCGGCAGGAGGGCGTCGAAGGCGGTGTGCGGCACCCCGCCGCGGGCGTCGGCGCGGAAGAGCGACGGCAGGGGGTGGGTCAGGACCGGCGTGGCGGAGCCGTCCAGGCGGCCCGCGAGCATGGCGTCGACGTGGTCGAGCAGGTGGCTGACCCCGACGGCGGCGTGGCCGCGCTCCTCGGAGTGGAGCGCGTTGTCGGTGATCAAGCGGGCGACGGTCGGGGTGGCGCCCGCGGCGGAGAGCACCTGCTGGCAGTCGCGGACCAGGTCCGCTGTCGGCACGAGGACGTCGGCCGGCGCTGCGGCGGCAGCGAGGGGTGGTGCCGGGTGGGGAGTGTCTGTCATGGGTGGCCCTTCCGCCGGTGACCCCGTGGGTGGGTGAGCGACTCGCTGGCGAGACCGACGCCGCAGATCCCCCTCCGATGAGTGCCAGATCGACTAGGGTGATCGATCACCGGCCACCGGCCACCGGGTCTGGCCGCCACCCCAGGCAAGGAGATCGACCATGGAGCTCCGCCCTGACGTCACCCACGAGTGCACCTCCTGCGGCGGCGGGTTCTCGGAGCCGGCACCGCCGCTGGGCGCGCCGGCTCGCAGCGCCGCGCTGTGCACGGCGTGCGTGAGCGCCACGGCGCGCTTCTCCCTGGTGGGGTAGCGCCCGACCACCCGGTGGCCGGGCGACGTCGCCCGCCTCCCCGTCCCGGGCGCCTCAGCCCTTCGCCGCGACGGCCCCGGTGCGAGACGGCTGCCAGGAGTCGGTCGCCAGCTTGGCGTCGAGGGTGGCGTCGGTGACGCGGCGCGGTCGCAGAGCGTCGCCGACGACGACCACCGGCACCCCGGCCGTCCCGAGCTCCTCGCGCAGGTCGACGACCGGCTCCCCACCCGACCAGCCGACCACCGCGTCGACCGCCAGCTCCAGACCGGCGCCGCCGAAGACGCCCTCGAACACGGCGCGTCCCCCGCGCAGGGCCACGAGGCGCTGGCGCTCCACCAGGCGCACCCCCCGGTCACCCAGGGCGCGCAGCATCGTGAACAGGGTGTTGATGCCCTCGCCCTCGCCCACGTGGATCCGCGAGGTGACGAGGGTGACGTCCAGCCCCTGCTCGTGCAGGTGCTCGGCGACCAGCGCGGCGTCGAGCTCGCCCATCTCGTCGTAGACGACGGCGGAGCCCGTCGCCGTCGCCGGGACCGGCCCCTCGAAGGCCTCGGCCGGGGTGAGCAGCGGCACGGAGCCGTCGTCAGCGGCAGGTGCCGTGCGCACCTGGTGCGACCCCGTGGCGAGCACCACCAGGTCGGGGGAGAGGGCGACGACGTCGGCGGCGGAGGCGCGCGCGCCGGTGCGCACGTCGACGCCGAGCGACGCCAGCTGGCGCTGCTGCCACTCCACGTAGCGGACGAACTCCCGCCTGCTGGGGGCCTGCGCCCACTGCGCCAGCTGCCCGCCGAGCCCGTCGCGCTCCTCCACCAGCACCACGGCGGCCCCGCGCTCCGCCAGCCGGCGCGCGGACTCCAGCCCGGCGGGTCCAGCGCCGACGACGACGGCGCGCACCCCGTCCAGGCGGGCGGAGGTGCCCAGCTCGGAGGAGGTCCGGGCGTCGGCGTTGACCATGCACCCCAGGGGCTTGTCGGCCAGCAGCCCGTTGACGCAGACGTTCGCGCCGACGCAGGGCCGCACGTCCTGGGCCCGTCCCGAGCGCGACTTGGCGATGAGCTCGCCGTCGGCGATCTGCGCGCGGACCATGCCCACCAGGTCTGCGTCACCTGCCGCGACCATGTCGTTGGCCAGCTCCAGGCTGAGCACGCGGCCGACGGCGGCGACGGGCTTGGTCACCGCCTCCTTGATGACCCGGGCCGTGGCGCGGAACGTGCCGGGGAGCGCCGGCGTCGGCGGCCAGTGCTGCACGCGGGCCTCGAGCCGGTTGTTGTTGCCGACCATGACGCTGATGTAGTCGACCTGGGGCTCCAGCGCGCGCGCCACGAGGGCGGCGTCGGCGGGGCGCAGGCCCCCCTCCACCATGTCGTCGACGCCGAGGCGCAGCCCGAGCACGAGGTCGGGGCCGATCGCCTGGCGGACCGCGGTGAGGACGCGGCGGGGGAGCTCCAGCCGCCGCTCGGGATCGCCGCCGAACTCGTCGTCGCGGTGGTTGGTCAGCGGTGAGATGAAGGAGGCCAGCAGCATGCCGTGGGCCATGCTGATCTCGACCCCGTCGAGCTCGCCGCGCCGGCAGCGGTCGGCGGCCTCGGCGTACTGCTCCACCACGAGGGAGAGCTGGCCGCCGGTCGCGGGGACGACCACCTGGCGCGTGGGCTCGGAGACGTCGCGGGAGGGGCCGATGACGTCGGGGCCGGCGTACTCGGTGGGACCGGGGTGGGCGAGCTGGGCCAGCATGCGACCGCCCTCGGAGCGGACCGCCGAGGCCAGCGCCCGGTAGCCGGGCACGATCGACTCGTCGACGTTCCACAGGCAGATGTGCGACCACTGCGAGGACGCCACCACGGGCGTCGCCCCGGTGATCTGCATCGCCGCCCCGGCGCGGGCCCGCTGGCGGTGGTAGGCGATGTAGCGCTCACCGGGCTTGCCGCCCTCGGCCAGGCCCGGCTGGTGGGCCGGGAGGAACACCCGCCGGGGAAGGGTGACGGGCCCCACCTGGACGGGCTCGTCGATGCGCCACTGCTGGTCCACGGTCGGTCCTCCTGTGTGCTGGTGCTGGTCGCGTGGTGTCTCGGGTGGGGCGGGGCTCACGCCGCGCCGGCCGCGCGTCCGCCGCGGCGCAGCGAGAAGCGGTCGACCCGCAGGTGCTCGGCGTGGGCGACGGGCTTGCCCTCGACCAGGTCGGCCGCCTGCTCGGCCGCCAGCGGCGCCAGGGTCAGCCCGAGCATCGCGTGGCCGCTCGACAGCGCCACCCGCTCGTGCTCGTCGACCCAGCCGAGCAGCGGCAGCCCGTCCGGGGTGCAGGGCCGCAGGCCGGACCACACCGAGACCACCGTGGCGTCCGCCCAGCCGGGCAGCAGGCGTGCCGCCGGCCCGCGGATCCCGGCGACGCGGCGGCGGTCGATGCTGGTGTCGGCGGCCGTGAACTGCATGGTCCCGGCCAGGCGCAGGCGGTCTCCCAGCGGTGTGACGGCCACCCGGCTCTCCTGGAGCATGAACGGCCGCACGGGGACCCGGCGTCCGTCGGCGGCGAGGTCGACGGTGTACCCCTTGCCGCCGCGCAGGCACACCGAGGTGCCCAGCGGCGCCACGAGCCGGCCCGAGGCGGTCCCCGCGGCCACGACCACCCGCCCGGCGCGGACGGTGCCGCTGGTCGTCTCGAGCGTGCAGCCGGTGGCTCCGGTGGTGAGCGACAGGACGTCGGTGCCGCTCTCGAGGCGGACCCCGCGGGCCAGGGCGGCCCGGCCGACGGCCTCGACGAACGAGACCGGGTCGCAGTGCGCCTCGTCGGGGTAGAGCACCCCGCCGACGGTCTGCTCCCCGAGCGCCGGCTCCAGCTCGCGCACGGCGGTCGCGTCGAGCACCTCGGGGCGCAGGCCCCGGCTGCGGTGCTCGGCCGCCGCGGCCGAGGCCGCGCGCAGGCGCTCCGGGGTCTCGTAGGTGTCGAGCAGCCCCACCTGCTGCAGGCCGGTGCCGTGGGCCTCCGCCAGCCGGCGGTGGCCGTCGAGCGCCTCCAGGCACATCGCCCTCGACGCCGCGAGCACCCGCCGGTGGACCGACGGGCGGGTGCTCGCGAGCAGCCGGGTGAGGAAGCCGGCCAGGGCCGGCTCGGGGGCGATGCCCAGCGGGCTGTCGGGGCGGGTCATCCACCGGGCCGCGTTGCCGAGGTCGGCCCGGGTGGCGAACGGCCCGGCGTGGCTCGGGCACACCAGGCCGGCGTTGCCCCAGGAGCACTCCGCGGCCCACCCGGAGCCGCGCTCGAGCACCAGGACCTCGTGCCCGCGCTCGGCGAGCTCCAGGGCCGTGGCAGCGCCGATGGCGCCCGCCCCGACCACGACGACCTCGGCCGTCCACCGGTGTGCGCTCATGCGTCGATCTTCCCCCTGCTGCTGTCGTCCGGGTCCGGTTCAGCCGATGAGGCGGGGGTCGCCGACGTCGGCCGCGGAGGCGTCGAGCCCGTGGTCGGTCAGCACCTTCTCGATGGTGCCGTTCTCGTGCAGGGTGGCGATGTCGGCGTTGATCGCGTCCAGCAGCGCCTGGTTGTCCTTGGGCAGCGGCCAGCCCGACTGGGCCGGCTGCTCCGAGGCGGCCACCCGGGGGTCCGGCTGGGCCTTCGCGATCTGCAGGGAGTCGTCGCCCTCCAGCGTCTGCACCGCTGACCCGTAGCTGTCGATGCCGATGTCGATGCGACCGGCCTTCAGGTCCTGCTGCAGGTTGGTGGCGGAGGGGTAGAGCTTGAGGTCGTCACCCAGGAGGGTCTTGAGGTCCTCGACCCACAGGTACCCGTCGACGGTGCCCACGGTCCTGCCCTCCAGGCCGCTGACGGTGTCGACGCCGTCGGCGGAGATGATGCCCATGTCGTCGAGGTACAGCGGGTCGGAGATGTTGACGACCTCCGCCCGGGCCTCGGTGCGGTACCAGTCGCCGACGGCGACGTCGAGGCGCCCGTTCTGCACGCCGGGGATCTGCGCCGCGGCCTCGGCGCTGACCGCCTTGACCTCGAGGCACTCCAGCGCGGCGACCTCCCGGACGAGCTCGGCGTCGATGCCGCTCATGCCGCCCTCGCCGGTGGTGCTGATGTACGGCGGCAGGTCGTAGACGCCGACGGTCAGCACGCCCTCCTCGACGGTGTCGAAGGTGTGGGCGGGGGTGCAGTCCTCGGCGACGGTGGAGGCGCCGCCGTCTCCACCGCAGGCGGCGAGCACCGGCAGCAGGCCCAGGACGACGACGCCGGTGGCGGCGGCACGGCGGGCGAGGCGGGCGCGGGGGGTGGGACGCGACACGGGAGGACCTCCGGTGCTGGAAGGGGTGGGGAGGGAGGGGTGCGGAAGGCGGTGCGGGGGTGGCGGGTCAGAGGTGGCGCGACAGGCGCCGCTCCAGCCGGCCGCTGAGCCAGCCGGAGGGGATGGTGATGGCGAGGTAGAGCACGCCGGCCAGCAGCAGCACCTGGAAGTACAGGAAGGTGCTGGAGCCGATGGAGTAGGCGCGGCTGAGGAGCTCCTGCAGGCTGATGGTGAACGCCAGCGAAGTCGCCTGGAACATCAGGATCCCGAAGCCGACCAGCGCCGGGATCGCGATCCGCATCCCCTGCGGGACGAGCACGAAGCGCATCGTGTCGCGGTAGCTCATGCCCAGGGCCTGCGCGGCCTCGACCTCGCCCCTGGGCACCGCCTCCAGCCCGCCGCGGATGATCTCGCTGGTGTAGGCGGCGGTGGTCAGGGCGAGCGCGGCGCAGGCCGCGGTGAAGGGTCCCAGGGTCAGCCCCGCGTTCGGGAGGCCGAAGTAGACCAGCTGCAGCACCACCAGGGCGGGGGTGCCGCGGCCGATCTCGACCAGCACGATCGAGGTGATGCGCACGGCCGCGCGGCGCGAGGAGACCAGCACGGCGAGCAGCAGGCCCACCGGGATGCCGACGGTCACGCTGATCAGCGCCAGGAGCACGCTCGTCTGCAGGCCGCGGCCGAGCTCGGGCAGCCACTCGAGCCAGTTCGCGAGCATGTCGCCGGTCACCGGGCCACCCGCTGCCGCAGCCGGGAGTCCATGCGCCGCGAGGCGATGGCCAGCGGGGTCCCGAGCAGGATGTAGATGGCGGCGGCCACCAGGAAGGGCGCGAGCGCGGCTCCGGTGGCGCGCGAGTCGGCCGTGCTGCGGAACACGATGTCGGCCACGCCGATGGCCGACACCACCGACGAGTCCTTCAGCAGGCCGATCGCGTAGGTGCTCGCCGCGGGCAGCGCCACCCGGAAGGCCTGCGGCCCCACGATCCGGACCATCGAGTCCGTGCGGCTGAGCCCCAGGGCGTCGGAGGCCTCCCACTGGCCGGAGTGCACCGCTCCGAGCCCGCTGCGGTAGATCTCGGCGAGGTAGCCCGCGGAGATCAGGCCCAGGCCCAGGCAGCCCGCCTGCAGCGGGTCGAGCGGCACGAACTGGTTGCCGACGCCGAAGAAGATGATGAAGAGCCACACCACCGGCGGGATGCCGCGGAGCACGTCGATGACGGCGCGGGCGGGGAGGTGCAGCGCCGCGAGGGAGGACCGGCGCGCCAGCGCCAGGGGGAGCCCGAGGGCGGCGCCGATGGCGAGGGCCACGACGGTGACCAGCAGCGTGTAGGGGACGCCGAGCAGGACCGCGCCGACGTGCTCCACGCCTCAGCGCTCCGTCACGGCGCGCAGGAACCGCTGGCTGCGCTCGTGCTGGGGGTGGTTGATCACCTGGTGCGGGTCGCCCTCCTCGATGATGCCGCCGTCGGCCATGACGACGACGCGGTCGGAGACGTCGCGGGCGAAGGGGATCTCGTGGGTCACCACGATCATGGTCATCCCGGACTCGGCCAGCTCGCGCATGACCGCCAGGACCTCCAGGCCCACCTCGGGGTCCAGGGCGGAGGTGGGCTCGTCGAAGAGCATCACCTGCGGGTCCATGGCGAGCGCCCGGGCGATGGCGATGCGCTGCTGCTGGCCGCCCGAGGAGCGCGAGGGGTAGGTGTCGGCCTTGCCGGCCAGGTGCACCCGCTCGAGCAGCTCCATGCTGCGGGCGTCGGCCTCGGCCCGGGAGCGGCCGAGCACGCGCTCCTGGGCGAGGGAGACGTTGCGCAGCACGGTGAGGTGCGGGAACAGGTTGAACGACTGGAAGACCATCCCGGCGGTCCGGCGCAGCCGCATCGCGTCCTTCGCGGACACCTCCTTGCCGGCGTCGACGCACTGCCCGGCCACGGTGACCGTGCCGGCGTCGGGGACCTCCAGGAGGTTGATGCAGCGCAGCAGCGTGCTCTTGCCGGCGCCGCTGGGGCCGACCATCGCCACGACCTCCCCGGCGGAGACCTCCAGGTCGACGCCGTCCAGGACGACGTTGTCGCCGTAGCGCTTGCTCAGCCCCTCCAGGCGGACCACCGGGGCACCCTTGCGGCTGACCTCGAGGCGGTCCGCGGGCTGGGCACCGGTCCGCAGGTCGACAGCGCCGTCACCGGCCTGCGTCTGCGGTTCTCGCACGATCTCCACGGGGTCCTCCGGGGTGGGTGGGTGCTCGGTCACGTCGTCACCGCCGTGCTGGGGGGCTGTCGCGGACTGGGCCGCCGGGGGGAGGCGGGTCGGGGGAGGCGTCGGCGCAGCCCTGCGGCCCGGAAGGGGGCCGGGCCGGGAGGCGGTCCGCCGAGGCGACGGCCCCGGCGCAGACGAGGTCCTGCCAGGCCATGCCCGTGCCCTTGAAGACGCGCGGCCGTCCCGCGTCGGGGGTCGCTGCGCCGGTGGCCAGCGCGGCCAGGGTGACCAGGTCGCCGGGGTCGAGCAGCCCGGCGTCGCGGGCCATCAGCACGTCGCCGGCCTCGCGCAGGGCGCTCCCGACGGACTCGACCACCACCTGGGACCGGCCCACGAGCGCCGGCTCCAGCTCGGTCGTCGTCGGCTGGTAGCTGCCGATGGCCAGGACGGTGGTCCGCTCGTCGAGGAGGTCGGCGCCGAACAGGGGGGTCGAGGAGCTGGTGGCGCAGACGACGACGTCGGCCCCGGTGACCGCGTCGACCCCGGCGGGGGAGAGCTCGCGCGCCGTGCGCCCGGCCTCGAGGGCCGCCCGCACCAGCAGCCCGGCGGCGCCCGGGCGGCGGGCGACGACGTCGACGTGCTCGACGTCCGTGCACTCCAGCAGCGCGTCGACGTGGGCGGCCGCCTGGACCCCGGTACCGACCACCACCGCGCGGCGCGGGGGCGCGGGGGCCAGGAGGCGCAGCGCGAGCACGGAGACCGCGGCGGTCCGCAGCGTGGTGAGGGCCGCACCGTCGAGCAGGCTGTGCGGGGTCAGCGTGCGGCCGTCGAAGAGCACGTACGTGCCCTGCACCAGCGGCAGACCGCGACCGGGGTTGTCCGGCGCCAGGGTCACGAGCTTGGTGCCGACCCACGCGGAAGTCGCCGACGGCATGAGCAGCAGCTGCCCGGACGGGACGGCGGTGCAGGTGCGGGGAGGGTCCTGCTCGGGGTCGAAACCCGACCGCAGGCACTCCAGCAGCGCGTCGACCAGGGGCGTGCGGGGCGTCCGCTGCAGGGCGGCGGCATCGACCGAGGTCGGCCCCGAGGTCGGCCCCGAGGGCGTCTCGCTGCTCGTCGTGGTGGTCACGTCCGCGTCCTCCTCTCCTGGTCGTCACCGGTGGCCCGGAGTCCCCGCGGCCCCTGTGCCGCGGCCTCCACTGCTGGTACAACTGGTGACCGGTGATCGATCACCGATCGGGATGCCTCAAGGTCGCGGACCGCACGGCGCTTGTCAACCACCCCCGGAGGACTTCATGTCGAGCTCCACCCCGGCCCCCGCCGCCCCCCCACCGGTGGGCGCAGGGCGGTGGCCCCTCCTCACGTCCCCGACCCGGGTGGGCAGCCGCGAGGTGCGCAACCGCATCGTCAGCACCCCCCACGCCACCGGGTGGGGTGCCGGCGGCGTCCTCAGCGACGCCGAGGTCGCCTACCACGTGCGCAAGGCCCGCGGCGGCGTCGGGCTCGTCATGACCTTCGGCTCGGCCTCGGTGGACCCCGACACGGCCGCCTCCTACGGCTCGGTCTCGCTGTGGGACCCCGCCAACGACGCCTCCTTCGCCGCCCTCGCCGACGGCGTGCACGAGCACGGCGCCCTGGTGGTGTCCCAGATGACCCACATGGGCCGCCGGGGCACCTCGGTCACCTCCGGCATCCCGCTGCGCGGGGCCTCCGACCAGCCCGAGGGCGTCCACCGCGAGGTGCCCGTGGTCCTGTCCGCCCGCGAGCTGGCCCGCATCACCGAGCGCTTCGCCTCCTCCGCGCGCCGCCTGCAGCAGCTGGGCTGGGACGGCGCCGAGGTGACGTCCTTCGGCGGCCACCTGATCGAGCAGTTCTTCGACCCCGCGGTCAACCAGCGCGGCGACGCCTACGGCGGCTCGCTGGAGAACCGCACCCGCTTCGCCCGCGAGGTCCTCGCCGCGGTGCGCGAGGCGACCGGCCCCGACTTCGTCGTCGGCTTCCGCCTCACCGCCGACCAGCACCTGCCCGCCGGCATGGGCCCGGACGACCTGCTGGAGGTGCTGGCCGCGATCACCGCCGGCGGCGCGGTCGACCTGCTCAGCGTCTCCGGCGGCACCGGAGCCACCGACCGCAGCTCCTCCTTCTTCGTGCCCGGAGACGAGGTGCCGGAGAACGCCAACGGCACCCTCGCCGGGCGCATGGGACGGCGGGCTGGCCTGCCCGTCATCGCCGCCGGCCGCATCCTCGACGCCGACACCGCCGAGAGGGCCCTCCGCGAGGACGGGGTGACGCTGGTCGCGATGACCCGCGCGATCATCGCCGACCCCGACCTGCCGGCCAAGCTGCTCGACGGCCGCGCCCCCCGGCCCTGCACCAGCCTCAACGAGGGCTGCATCGGGCGGCTCTACTCCGCCCTGCCGATGGCCTGCTCCATCAACCCGGCCGTCCGCGAGGGGGACCTCGACGAGGACGGCGACGCCGAGGCCGCCGAGCACGCCGCTCGCACCGGTGCCCACCGGCGGGTCGTCGTGGTCGGAGGTGGACCGGCCGGAGCCGAGGCGGCGCGCCGCGCGGCGCGCCGCGGAGCCGAGGTCGTCCTGCTGGAGGAGAGGGACCGGACCGGTGGCCGCGCCCGCACCGCCGGTGCGCGCCGCGGGCGCGAGCGGTGGGACCTGTGGCTGGACTGGTCGGACGCCGAGCTGGCCGCCGCCGGGGTCGACGTGCGCCGCGGCGCCGCCGCCGGCGTGGAGGACGTGCTCGCGCTGGACCCGGCCGCCGTCGTCGTGGCCACGGGCTCCCTCCCGCGGGCTCACACCTGGGCCGAGGACCCCGCCCTGAGCGTGCGCGACGCCGACGAGGTCATCGAGGCCCCACCGCGGCCCCGCGGCAGCGGGCGGGCCCTGGTGCTGGACACCGAAGGGGGCTTCGTCGCCCCGACGGCCGCCGAGGCGCTCGTCGCTGCCGGCTGGTCGGTCCAGGTCGTCACCGACCTGCCGGTCGCCACCGGTGCCGTCGACCCGACGCAGGTGTGGTTCGTGCGCCGCCGCCTGAAGCAGGCGGGAGTGGCCCTGGTGGGCTCCGCGACGCTGCGCAGGGCCGACCAGGACCACCGCTACGAGCTCCTCGACCTGGAGTCCGACGCGGCGAGCCCGCTGGAGCCGTTCGACCTGCTGGTCCTGTCCGGGGCTCGCAGCGCCCGCGCCTCCCTCGCAGCCGCCCTGCGCGAGGCCCTGCCGCCGGAGGTGGCCGTGCACGCCGTCGGCGACGCCCTGGCCCCGCGCACCCTGCTGGACGCCGTGGCCGAGGGCGCCAGGGCGGGCGTCGCGGTGGCCGCGTGCTGATCCACGAGGCCGCCGCAGCGCCCGGCCCGGCGCTCTCGACGCTGGTGGCGGGTGCCCGGGCGCATCATCGGGGCAGGATGGGCCAGACCATGGTGCCGCCCCTGCACGACATGACCCCTCCTCGGCCCTCGAGGTCCCTGCTGAAGGACCACGCGATGGCCGTGATCCGCCGCGCGCTGGTCAGCGGCGCGGTGCAGCCCGGGGAGATCTTCTCCGCGACGGCGCTCGCCTCCCAGCTGGAGGTGTCCAACAGCCCGGTGCGCGACGCCCTGCTCGAGCTCGTGCACGCCGGGATCATGGAGGTGGTCCCGAACCGCGGCTTCCGGGTGGTGCAGCTCGACGACCACGACCTGGCCGAGGTCTACCAGCTGCGCGAGCTGGTCGAGGTGCCCGCGGTGGCCCAGCTCGCCGAACGCGGCATCCCCCGGGAGGCGGCCTCCGCGCTGACGCAGGCCGCGCAGCGCTGCGCCAGCGCGGCGGAGCAGGCGGACCTGCCGGGCTTCCTGGACGGTGACCGGGCCTTCCACCTCGGCCTGCTCGAGCTGCTCGGGAACCACCGCCTGGTGCAGATGGTCGACCGCCTGCGCGACCAGACCCGCATCCAGGGCATGCGCCGCCTGGCCGCCCAGGGCTCCCTGGCCGACTCCGCCGCCGAGCACCACGACCTGCTGCTCGCGGTGGTGGAGCGCCGCGTCCGCGACGCCGAGTCGATCATGCGCCACCACATGGCCCACGGCTCCACCCCTCCGAGCCCGCCCGTCCTCAAGGAGCTCCCCCGTGGCTGACCCGCGCCGCCTGTCCACGTCGGCGACCCGTGTGCAGCGCTCCGGGATCCGCGAGGTCCTCGCCCTGGCCGTCACCCGCCCGGGGCTGGTCAGGATGGAGATCGGCGAGCCCGACTTCCCCACCCCCGCCCACGTGCGCGCGGCCGCGGCCGAGGCCGCCGAGCGCGGTTCGGGCTACGTGCAGAGCGCCGGCACCCCCCGGCTGGTCGAGGCGGTGCGCCGCAGTCTGGCCGAGCGCGCGGGGCTGGAGGTCGAGCCGTCGCGCGTGGTGGTCTCCCAGGGCGCCGGCCAGGGCCTCGCCGCCGTCTTCGCCGCCCTGGTCTCCCCGGGCGACCAGGTGCTCGTGCCCGACCCGGCCTGGCCGAACTACGAGATGCAGGTGACCCTGCTCGGCGGGGTCCCGGTCCGCTACCGGGTCGAGCCCGGGGCCGACGAGCACGACGTGGTCGCGACCCTGGAGCGGGCGATCGGGGAGCGCACCCGCGCCGTCGTCGTCAACTCCCCGTCCAACCCCACCGGGGACTGCTGGTCGCCGGAGGTCGTGGCCGCCGTCGTCGACCTGGCCCGCTCGCGCGGCGTCCTCGTCATCTCCGACGAGGTCTACGACGAGGTCCTGTTCGAGGGCGGTGCCGCTCGCGCGGTCTCGCACGGGCCGGACGACGTGGTCGGCGTCTACAGCCTGTCCAAGACCTACGCGATGACCGGCTGGCGGGTGGGCTACCTCGCCCTGCCGCGGTGGCTCGCCCCCACCGTCGCCCAGATGCAGGAGCCGCTGCTCTCGTGCGTCTCCAGCGTCACCCAGGCCGCCGCCGTGGCGGCGCTGGAGGGGCCGCAGGACGTGGTGGCCGAGATGGTCGCCGCCTACCGGACCCGCCGCGACGCCGTGCTCGCCCAGCTCACCGCGGCCCTGGGACCGGCGCCCGGTGGGCGCCCGCTGCTGACCCCAGCAGGGGCCTTCTACGTGGTGCTGCCGCTGGCCGACGGGGTCGACAGCCGGATCGCCGCCCTCGACCTCGTCGAGCACGGCGTGGGGGTGGCCCCGGGATCGGCGTTCGGGGACGTGCTGCGCTCCAGCGTGCGGCTGTCGCTGGCCAGCTCGGTGGACGACCTGCGCGTGGGGGTGTCGCGCCTGACGGACTGGTACGCCGCCACCGGCGGTGGTCAGCGCCGGCTCGAGGCGGTGGTCCTCGGGTAGGCGCAGCCGGCGCGCCGCGCCTCACACGGCGCGCTGCGGGGTGAGGATGCCCAGCGGGTCGAAGGCGTCCTTGACCAGCCGGTGGGCGGCGTGGGTGGCGTCGTCGAGCTGGCGGGGGAGGGCGTGCCGCTTGAGCGAGCCCACCCCGTGCTCACCGGAGATCGTGCCGCCCAGCGCCAGCGCCGCGTCGGCGACCCGGTCCAGGACGCGCTCGGCGTGCGCCTGCCCGTCGGCGTCGGTGGGATCCACGATGACCGAGGGGTGCAGGTTGCCGTCCCCGGCGTGGGCGAAGGTGGGCATCAGCACGCCCTCCTCGGCGCTGATCTCCTCGATCGCCGCGAAGACCTCGGCCAGGCGCGGCACCGGCACGCCCACGTCGCAGGAGACCCGCAGCCCCGCCGCCGAGAGCACCCGGCCTGCCGTCCGTCGCGCCTCCAGCAGGTCGTCGCTCTCGGCGACCTCGAACCGCTGCACCCCGTTGGCGCGGCAGACGCCCTCGGCGGTCCGGGCGTCGTGCTCGGCGTCGCGGCCCAGGAACTGGCCCACCAGCACCGCCGCGGAGCCCTGCAGGTCCAGGCCGGTGGGGTGGTGCGCCTCCACGGCCAGCGCCGAGGCGCGGTCCATCAGCTCCAGCACCTCCGGGCGCGCACCGCTGGCGGTCAGGGCGGTCACCGCCCGCCCAGCGTCGACCAGGGAGGCGAAGACCGCCCGGAAGGTCCGCTCGGGTCCGGTGGGGCGGGGCCGCAGGCGCAGGGTGGCGCTGGTGACCACGCCCAGGGTGCCCTCCGAACCGACGAAGAGGCGGGTCAGGTCGTAGCCGACGACGTCCTTGCGGGTGCGGGCTCCGGTGCGCACGACCTCGCCGCTGGCGAGCACCACCTCCAGGGCCGCGACGTGGTCGGCGGTCACCCCGTGGCGCACGCAGCGCAGGCCACCCGCGTTGGTGGCGATGTTGCCGCCGATGGTCGACCACCGGTGGCTGGCGGGGTCGGGGGCGTACATCAGCCCGTGCTCGGCGGCGGCGGCGTCGACGTCCGCGGTCACGACGCCGGCCTCGACGTCGACGAGCATGGCCTCGGGGTCCAGGTGCACGATCCGGCGCATCCCCGCGGTGGAGATGACCAGCCCGTCCCGGTAGGCCACGGCTCCGCCCGCCAGCCCGCTGCCCGCGCCGCGCACCGAGACCCGCACGCGGTGGCGGCTGGCCCACCGCAGCGCAGCGGAGACGTCACCGGTGCAGGAGGCGGCGACCACCGCCAGCGGTGCGCCGGCGGGCTCCGCGCGCGAGGCGTCGCGGCTGTGCTCGGCGAGCGCGGAGGGCTCCAGGAGCACGCGCGGTCCCAGCTCCGCGACCAGCTCC
>Ga0325403_1002408_pt1 | contig 16522 bp, 16 predicted proteins | sample PopdelMetagenome_19_FD_205665 | JGI IMG/M metagenome (GOLD analysis project Ga0325403, IMG submission 205665) | Populus deltoides microbial communities from Bellville, Georgia, United States - Xylem-PdKOR-R4 | ecosystem: Host-associated > Plants > Phyllosphere > Stem > Wood/Secondary xylem...
ATGAGAACTTTGACTTCATTCATAGACATAAAACCCAGATTTTGAATTTTAAGATAGCACTAACTACTTTGTATTGGAATAATTTTGAAGTCTCCATCCAAATAATCCTTTTAGTTATTGTAAGTGCATGTATGCAATGTACTAATGATGTAGTTATCCCATGAGCCTCTAGAATAAACCTTAAAATGAATATATGTATTGGGAGACTGGTAATCTAAGTCCACAAGTACACGAGACATCTTCTCTCTTATGCGAATAATATGATATGAAAAAGAGTTGTGTTCCACCGTGCTTCCCTCCATCTTCTCTCCCAGTTTTTTTCTAAACACTCTGGAGGCTAAATGGTGTCTTCTCAAAAAAGTTCTTAAATCAGTCTAGAGGATGGTTGTGGCCTATCTGTGCTTCTTTATATCTGTGCTTCTCAATATCAAGAGAGATCTTAAGCAGGCAGGTTATATATATATGTTTTTGATTTTCATAAATCAAAAGAAATCAACTAGTTGGGATTGGGGCTTGGTTGTTGTTGTATGCTTTTGATTTTGTTAGAATGGTTTGGTTTACTGATGTGGATGACTTCATAAAATATTTCAGAACAATTCTAAGTTCTTATTTCCTATTGTCAGTTGCAGGCTTTGTCATGGAAAAGAAGAGTCTTGGCAAGAGAAAAGTTTCTGACATATCTGAAGATAACAACTGGGAGATAACTATACGAAATTTGAGAATGTAAGCCTGCCTTCAAAAGATGATGCTTTTGTGCGTTCCCTCCATTGATTATCTGTGGCAGAAGCTGTAATTAAGTCTTCTTTCAATGCCCTTTGTCATGTAGGAAGTCGATGCATGGATAAGTCTCTCTTCCTCATTCTGCACTCTAATCTGAGTGAACGTGTATGAACTAAATTGCTGATGAATGCAAATAAAGTTGTTTCTTTTTCGGGCATAAATTGTCAATAATTCCTAATTAACCTGTAAAGAGATGAGAACGGGATTAGTTTAGGGCTTTTGGTTGACTTAACAGAAATCCTATTAAGTTCAAAATTTTCATCTTTCTTGCGGTCAGCCCTGTTGGAAACTGGACACTGGCTAGGTGTTGTTGTCTCTCAAAATTTTAAACCAGATGTTTCGGTTTTTTTTAGGGACATAGAGAATCCATTGCTTAAGGTTTTACCAGCATCTTAAGTTATTGAACACATTAACCTTTTTTACGATAAAGAATATTGGACCCTTGGCATTTATTTATCTTGAGAATTCTATTTTTAATTGCAGCTGCACAAGCTAGTAAAGAGCTGCTGATCTCAGATCCTTCATTTTTCTTGCAGTTAGCCTAGTTGGAAGACAGGCATTGGCAAGTTGCTACTTATTTTTTTGTGCAGAAGCGTTGTCCTGCAATACTTAAACCAGATTTCTCATATCTTTGTTTGGGCCAATTCTAATTTTTATGCAGCGGTTATTGTTTAAAAAGCATAGCAAATCCATCGTTTAGGAATGGACTTGTGTCATAAATTGTTGAAAAGATGGCCTTTTTTTATGAATAAAAGGATATTGATCAAGTAACCTTTGTTATGTATCTTTCGCGAGAATCTGGTTTTATAGCAGCTGCACAAGCCAGTAACAGCTGAAGGTTCTGGAGTAGAATTGACGACGAAGCGCGGATAGCATCTTGTGAATTTTGCTGCTAGCTCAGTTTTACTTCTAATGCTAAACTAACTGTTGTGTCAGTAGATTGCCTATAGCATGCATGCATCTGCGAAATTAGCTATTTATAATTTATAATTCATCGATACTATTGTAGTCATAGGGAGATACGGGATCCCTAGTGGGGCAACCGATCTACCATTTGTAACTTATCATTTATGATGGCGGGTATTCAGTGTCCATGAGCGTTCTAGAGAAGTTAATCAATGACCAATTGGATCTGCTGTCTTGATACCATCAAGCCTTTTAGTGATCTTTCTCAAATGAGCACGGACCATTGGGTTCTGCTGTTTTGACCAATAATTAGCACTGTAAACTTTTCAACCACAACTTAAATTCATAATTTGACGAGAAACTGCATCGATAGCTCACGAGGACATGGGCAGATCTAAGCTATCAAATGTAGTGTCCACGTGCGATGGATTCGCTCATGCGAATTTCAAACTCTGTCATCTAGTACTAGAAGTAACAGTTGAATGTCTTGGCTTGATTTCTACTACCCTAGGTGGACTAATTGGTAATTTCCACTTCTACTATGCTCTTGCTTCTACTTTGATCAGTATAGCAAAGCAGTACGACCTCTATGGATTACGGAGTGATCCAATCTGCAATTGATCCAGTTGGACCAATGGAGATGGAAAGAAAGAAAGAATAAAAAAACTAAAAACAAGAAGCAAAGTACAGCATGAAAAAAAAAAAAACATAGCATGTCAAACGGCCCTTTGTCTTCTTGCTCACACATTTACGAGATCTTATGCATCTCTTGCCGTGCTATTGAAGCAAACATACACTTTCTTAAACTGCCCTTTGTCTTCTTCTGGTCTTCCCTTTCCTGCAACGCTGGCACCAAAAAGGGCTGCAAAACCAATTTAGAGACTTCCTGGCTTCCTTAAAGAAGTCCTTCATAGTGCTCAGAAATGAGACATATAAAGGGAACTGCATTAGTGCAAATACTGTCAGTGGAAGGAAAGCAGCAATCGAAATCAGACCCGTGGTTAGTTCCTCCTTATAACGAATGATTGGAAAAAGGGTGCAAGCGAAAGAAAGCATGGTTGTCATAGCGGTGAGGAAGAGTAAAGCGAAGCCAAGGCTCAGTTTCCGTGGAATACTGTGATGGAATTTCTCATATTCAAAAGGAGTGGTGAGGATAGAAAGGAACATCACAGCTGAGGTGAGGGAGCTCACTATGGCGATAAGGTCCAAGGCAGTGAAAGCCAAGAAGAAACGGTTGTGATGGAAGATAGCAGAGCCTGGAACGTCAGAACCTCCAGGTATAGTGTAAGCGGCAGTATAGATAACCGTGGTCACAAGAATGGCTACTGTTGAGCATGACTGAGAGGTTTTCTCGCTCCAATCTCGCGCCAACTTGAGTTGTTTTTTGTGCTCCATTTGGAAGAGCTCATGTGCTGTCAATTTATTCTCGTTGTCACCTTGCAATGCTTGAGAAGGTGGAACCACCCTCAGCACCCGCTTCTTGGACAGAGAAGGTGGAAGCACCTTCAGCACCCGCTGCACGGACAGAGAAACATGAAAACAAATCCATTGGTGCTGGTAAAGTCATTAATTATAGGAAAATAGGTTTCCCTATCATGGTCCTTAATTATAGGATTACATTTTCCTTGGAACACTTGCAGTACAAATTACTTATAGCTAGGTATAAAAAGCTGCATTTCACTGATTTTGAAGTAATTTGGAATATGGGCAAATTAAAAACGTTCTTTAATTTCCTTGTAATTAACAAGCAAATATTACTTATAGCTAGGAATAAAGAACTGTATTTCATAAAAATATGCAATGGGGTTGCAGTTGTACAATAGTAGCTAGCTCACCTTGAACCATTTTATTTCTTCTTGTAGCTCGAGTGCAGGGCCGGGCTTGGTTCCTCCGTGATAGTGCTTCATGTGTGCAACTTGGTGCAACAATGTGTAGCCATTATGGTCGATTGTCGAGCTCATCCTGGTCACTAGTCTGTTATTGTTCTTGACAACACGGAAAACCCCCCGCTGTCGATGCATCACAGCCAAATGCAATATGTTCTGCCCCATTTGATTAACAAGCTCAATACTCTGACGAAATTTATCCAGTATTTCTTGAGCAATCTCTAATATTCCATTACTAGTTGCTACAAACAACGGGTGTGAAGGAGTCTCGTGTCTTCTATTTTCTTCGGTCGATGGTTGTACATTTTCATCATTTTCTACTTCTCCTTCTCTTCCTCCCCCACCTTGTCGGTCACTTTGTGCTCCTCTTCCTCTTTGGTCAAGGGTATTGATATTAACCTCTGTAGGCTCCGCATTGATAGATTGCGACCAGTAGCGCTGGCTCTTTTTTATAAGCTCCTCGACAAGCTTCAATGCAGATTCATGCTTGTGCTTTTCTTTCCGGATTCTTTCCACCACTGGCCATCCTATCATGTTTCCTCATATGTGAGATATACAAAGAGAGAGAGCCTGCTATAATAAATTTTATGCAAATATGGACAGAGGAGTATAGAGAAAATAATATACAAATGTTCAATTTTGGTGAGATGTGTACAAATTTCTACTCCTACATCAATTTTCGTACATTTCTTTTTTTCGAAAAATTTGTATCATGCACTCGAGCAATAAATAGTGGAAAGGCAATAAGGGATTTGAATTATCCATAACAATAACTGTATTTAAATGCAGTAACTTTAATAATTCGAAATATAGATTGGATAAAAACACCTGCACTAAAAGTCTTCCATAATTAGAAGCTCGTTTACCTGGTACTGGGAAAGCTCTAGAGGTAAACTTTAATCCTTTATAACTAGCTAATATAGAATTCCAGGCTTCGGAAAGAATTGGATCTTGTACTGCTTCACGTAGAGATCTTGTGGTATCATGTAAGTCATTGGTTTGGGGAGCAAAAATACCAAAATTTACCATGCTCTTACAATTGTATAAGGTAAGGAGACCTATGTTGAAAGCTGTTGTCCTGATATTGATGTTTTGATCCGCATCTACATTTATAGCTGGTGTATTGATGCTGATGTTTTAATCTAAGAATATAATAATTCTATATAAAACAAATCAACATAAATTATAAAATATAATTTTTAATTAATCTAATATTAAAAAATAAATTTTAAAAAAAATGACTTGAATTAACATTCTAAACTCAATTCCTGTGTTATAAGATTAGAATAATCTCATATAAAGTAAACCAAAACATATCATAAAATATAATTCTCAATTAATTTAATATTAAAGAATAAAATTAAAAAAAAACTCAATTAAAAAAAGACACAAAAATCACTTTGAGTTAATTAAGGTTAACCCGTCAAATCCATGATCGGGTTATGATATTAGAATAACCTCATAACAAAGAAATTAAAAAATAATTTGAGTCAACTCAAGCTAAATTATTGAATCTGTAATTCAGGTCATAAGACTAGAATAACCACATAAAAAGCAAATTGAAACAAATTATAAATCTCAATTCTCAATCAATACATTGTTGAATAATGAAATTAAAAAAAAAAACTCAATCTAAAATAAATGACATAATAAATTGACGTAAATCTACTTAGGTTAACATATAAAATTTATAATTCGAGTTATGAGACTAAGATAATTTCATAGAAAGCAGATTAGAATAAATCATGAAGTTTAATTCCTAAAAAACTCAATGTTAAAGGATAAAAAAAATACTTGAGTAAATCAGATTAACCCGTCAAATCCACTACTTGGATTATGAGACTGAGATAACCGTGTAAAAAATAATTATTAATAAATCATAAAGTTTAATCTCTAACCAATCAAATATTAAAAGATGAAATTATATATATATATATATATATATATATATATTAAAACAAATAAAAGCAAAAAAAAAAATAGAATAGTGTTTTGTGAGGTGATGAGTGATAACCATTCATCATTTCTTTTATTTTTTTTATAATATAAATTGAGATATTTACCTTTTTTTAATGTTTTTAACGGATTAAGATTTAAGAATTAATGACATTTAAAATTATAATTTAATATATTTTTTTTCACCATGTCAACAATTAATCCGGCTTTGAGAATATAAGCCAGCCCGGCGGCCTACCTCCCAATCCCAAGCATAAGGCCGGAAACAATTCTTGCTTGACAGCAGGAAGTTTCGTCCTTCCACGAATTACTTGTGGAATTTACTGAGGATGATTTTGTTGCATGAGCAGTATCGTTATTGTTTCTACTGCTATGTGTACCAATGCTTTGAACCCTGGTTGCTTGAGTTTAAAACCACAAGATCCCCAGGGAGCATCAGTCAGCTCAATGGTATTATCAATATAATAGTGGAATTACTTCTATGATTTAGGCTGTCAAGATGGCAAAATAGTTTCAATCTTCAGTACCTTTTTTACTCCGGCTCTGGTCGCAGCCATCTCCCTTTGGGGCGGAAAGCCCTGCCAAAGACTCACGACTTAAGTCAAATCAAACCTTCTGGGATTTAAAGTAGCGTAAGCAATACAATTTGACATGCTATCCTCAAAAAATAAAATAAAAAATAAAAAACTGGAAAATCATTGTTTAATCAATCGGTTAAACAGCTTGCCTTGAGAGCAGATGTTCGAGCTGGGGTTAGCTTATTAATAATGCTGATCAAAGAAATAAATGGAAAGGAAAAGGAAAATATTGCATTAAACATACAACAGTATAACAATTTCCTAATGGAAATTGTGGGAATTGCATATCCACTCTTGAAAGCACTAGGCATATCAGCAAGGAGATGAAGACAGGTCATGCCCTGATCATCGGTCATGTCGCCAAGTGATGGATCCAGTTTCAGCAACGTCAGAGCAGTTTCTGCATTGAAAGTATAATGTCATTTGAATGTGTGCAGCATGCGTGTCTGTAGATGTCTTAAGAGTTTCATTTGGGAGAGATAAAGATTAAGAACAAAACCAAAGTGTTGTCCTAGGATGGCAGCATGAAGAATCGGCGTCAAATCCCCTCTCTTGCGGTGATCTTCTAATAGCTTGCCGTAGGAGATTTGCCCCGGCAGTTTAGCTAAATACTCCACCATTTCTTTGTCACCACATGAAGCAGCTCTATACAACGTGGTCTCGCCAAGCTTATTTCTAGCCTGAAGTTGCTCTGAAGGATGAAATTCACCCTGTTCTCTAGGGACAGTCTGGAGTAAGAGCTTTACTGCTTCCATATTTCCAGCAACAACTGCTTCATGAAGAACTGTGTTTCCATACGTATTCTTTTTAGTCAAGGGATTCCCGAGCGTTGGGTTTCTGTTAACAATATCAAGTAGACCTTGAAGCGGCTCGCGCCTTTCGCTATACACTGCCAAGTGAAATGGAGTATCTTTTGAAACCGTCACTGGAAGCATCACGTAAACATAATTTTGTCCATGGTAAGCAAGAATCATCCGATTCCAGTCTCCTTCCAAGGCTGCTAGGTAGGCCTCGTTTACTACACTTGATTATGTACCCATCAAGCCTTCTCTTCTTTGTCAATCTTTGAGTTCTCTGCAATCATAAGATGCATTTCCTTCATGACTTGTCTGCATTAAAAAAAAGAATACTATCTGCAAATTCTCAGTCATTGCTTACTATTTTCAAAGTGTTTTGCAAAATCTATTTCAATTTTTACTTGTCAGTGTCATTTAGAAGATAAGGAAAAGACTCGTCCACAAGAAAAGAAGGGGCGACAGATTTTATGCTCCTGTTGCTGGATCAGACTTCGTTTAATCAAAGATGTGATATTCAATTGACGTGGAAATTGTTGCGGATTCGCTTATAGTCCATGTAGAAAAGACTACCTCATAAAGAAGTCCACAGCCCACAGCCACCGGCAACTTCTTTTCAACTTTTAAATTTTTCAAAATGAACTAGACTAGGATGGGTCTTTTTCAAGGATACCGGTACAAGCAAACCATGCAAAATTTATTTACCGGATAATAATAATAATAATAATAATAATAGTTTTTTTTAAAATATTTTAAATATATATATATATATTAAAATAATATTTTTATTTTTTAAAATTTATTTTTAATATCAACCCATCAAAAAAAAATTTAAAAAATTTAGAATCTTAAAAAATTTCGAACCATAGTTATGGAGAAAGAGTCTCAAGGTCTATAGTTTTTATTCAAACCATAACTAAATAACTAGAGTCTTAGCAGCAGTGCATATTATAAGTTTGGCAAAGTTGGGCTAACTAAGAAAATCAAAATAACTTGAAATATGACGCTGACGAAAATAGAAATAATAGATAACTAGATGCAATCTGGTCTGCTGATCAAATCACTGAAAAAACCTGGAAGTGCGCATTGGTAGTGGATTTTGACCCTCAAACTAGCCTTGGCTTGCTCTAAATCAGCTTATACTTCTTGAACTTCGGACTCGATCGGAGGTTTTTCAGATGTTGAAGTAGAATCGTCAGCTGCTATTTCTTTCCCTCTGGACTCGTCGGAACGGGTATTAGATGTAGAAGCATAATCCCAGCGGTTCTTTCCTGAACTATGGCATCATGAATCCGTAGACCACCCTTCCATTTGTTAGCCCACACTTCATTCAAGCCAAAATAGAGCGTTTCCTCATTATTTTTAGCGTTTTCATCACTTTTAGACTTAGTCTGACTCTTCTTCGCAGGAAATTCCTCGTTATTTTCAGATTTTTTAATCACTTCAAACTCAATCCGACACTTCTTCGGAGGAAATTCCTCTACTTCCCCGCCTAATTCTGATAGATCTGTTTGTACGCGCTGATACTTTCCTTCCTCCCCTATCCTAGCCATCAAAAAAACAGGAACGTCCCAGCCAAAGGAATTCTCCGTGTTCATGGATAACATGAAGCTAAATCCATACGTCTTCCCTTTGGTTACACGCATTTCACTGCTTACATCAAGCCAACACACCTCCAGCAGCTCTGCAGGACGACCATCCCTATATATATTTTGCAAAGAGCAAATAGATTCAAATTGACATAAACAAAATAGGCTCTACAAAAACTATAGCACCACTTTTCAGAAACTGCAGATTCACAAAAGGTAGTGATACAGTTCCATCATTGGTCTCTAGTTTAATACACTCACCCCTAAAATTCAATCCTGGCATGTAAAGAAATAAATAGAAAAACTTTGTTGTATAGTCTCCGCCAAAAATGAAAGGAAACAACAGAAAGAAACTATAACTAGAAGTATACCATATACTGATTTCTAAGCCTTAACTTTCTACGTTTACCTGTTTGTTTTTATATTTTAAAAATATTTTTAAATAATTTATTGTGCAGACAAGAGAAAACATGTATGAATAAATTAAAGTATCAAATTAAATAGAGAAAATTATTACTATAGACAAAATTAAGTCTTTCAAAAAGGTAAATTAGAAATTTTTAAAACAAATCAACTGTCAACTTTGATTAAAGAATTAACATCCAATTTTGAAAAATAAAATGACCAATTTACAAAAGTAACGATTAAATTATAATTTACTCGAGTGAATATTTTTTTGTTTTATCTATTTTTTTTTTTACAATCAAGAACAATCATCTATTTAATCTCTAATAATTAAGAACATTGTACAATTTTTAATAAAGATGTATTTGTGAAATCCGCATAAAAAATTAACTGATTTTTGTGTGCTTTTCATTATTTGTGTTTGCATGATTTTTTCACATGTTATTTAATTTTTAGTAAAAGAAATAAATAAAGATGAGATAAAATTGGGAATCAACTCAAAATTTATAGAACATAGGCATCGGAGCACCACAACAACAACGCCTTACTCGACCACGAAAATAAGGATACAATTGTTATCTTTTCCGACAGGGTGGGTGCCAGTCCATGATCTTAGCCAGCCCACAGCAGAAAGAACCTAACCCCACCTCTTGTATATACTACGTACTCTTACAAATGTCCGAGTTCTTTTATTTTATACGATAAAGGCGGAAGCTGCCAAACACAGATTTCAAGCGAAATGAGATGCGCAATAACCTTAATCTTCAAGCTCAAGGATCTTCACCACGTATGCATCGCCAAGCTTTTGGCAAACAACAACTCGGTCATGAGGCTTTATAAAACCATGTGCCTTGCCATGATCCAAAGCAACCTTCAGAACCGATTCATTTGTTGAATTTGCAGACTCAGCCTGCAAAACCAAGCATGTTTACGTTTCTTAAAATAAAGGCTCGGCCTGTAAAACCAAGTATGTTTCCATTTCGTAAAAAGTAAAGCAAGAATTCATGATAATACCTTCCCCTCTCAATCAGAGTTGAATATCCCAGTGAAGGAGGAAGAGTAGAAACTCAAGTGGCACAAGATCGCCTAACTTATGTGCCAAAGAACTACAACCCGTATTGCATTGGGATATTCTTTTTGAATGCCCTCTTCCTATTTCCCAGTTATAGTTATCTCTCTAGGAAGTCACATTGTAATCATAGCAAGATGCTACAAACTACATGGTTAAAAAAAGATGGTGTAAACTTCTATGACTAGACTCCGTATTTGCTCCTCATCCCTTAATGCCAAGGGAATTTGTTGGATTCAAGGTATAAAAAATTTTGAATTTAAAGTGCGAAGAATTTTAAAAATTAATTAGAATATAAAGAATGGAAGTTTGAAAAGGTATCTAGAATATAAAGAATGGAAGTTTGAAAAGGTATCTTTTCGAACATCATGTTGCACTGTGGACCGGATGTTCAGAACATCCTGTTGTCATGTTCACTGAATGTTGTGAAAGAAAGATTTTGAACAGACTTCATGTTGAGTCTTGAATCGCATGTTTGAAACATGCAGTTGAAACCTCAACCAGATGTTCGATTCTGGTGTTGTTTTATTCATGTCTTTTCATCCAAAAGACATTTGGTATAATGTCAGTTATTGGTCACTCAACACTAGATAAAAGTCATTTGGTAGTTTAAAAACAACTTCCTATTCCTAATTTTCCTCCTCGTACTCAAAATTAAACTAGTTCTTTGAGTGTTCTTAGAAGAGTCTTTTGTATCTAAGCCCTGAACATGTATTTGCTTTAAACCCAATAACAATAACCTTGTAGTGGGGGCTAATAACACTTTAAAGATAGTGAATTTTCATGTTAGAAAAACACAATCAATAACAATTCTCCCAACACAGTTCCGTTTTTTAAATCGGTATAAAGTATGTTTCCCACAAAATTAAAAATTACAGTCATGGAACCTTTAACCTTCAGGACAAATATCAATAGCATATCAGAAAAGTGAAATTCATTCCAGAACGGCAAATATCAATAGCATATCAGAAAAGTGAAATTCATTCCAGAACCTTCACCCTGTCGCTCTCAAAAGAGGGTGAAGAAAAGTGGGACTGACAAAAGGGGAAACTTGCAATAATGTAACATAACACATGCTTACTTGGTGTCGAGCATCAGCAAGCATGGGAAAAATTCCTCTCACAATGAGTGATTGCCGTGCCTGCCATAAAATCATGAAAACTATTGAAAATATCGCATTCAACAGATTATTAATATTAATTGAGCATAAATGAAAAATTGAGAAATCATTCTATATGGACAAAATTGTTGGACGCTTGTTAGCAGCTACCCCTACAAAAGTGTTTTCACATGTTTCAAAATCGCTAGAGTTAGTCAACCTATCCCCTGCGCCAGAAGATATAACCAATCTAAACAATAACGTACCTCAAAAGCGCCAGTAAAGGTCCAACGCAGTTGATCTGTCTTCAGCCGAGGGATAACAACAGATATCACAGGTGTTGTGGGCTTGTACTTTGCAATAAACCTGCATTGGTACATAAAAAGCTTAGAAAGTCCTAATCAGATTCTACAAGAAATTTGTGGGTCATCTGAATCACATTTAGATAATCTGATTTCATAAATCTCTCAAAATAGACTTCCAAGTTACTAACCATTTGCATTTGCATTTGCATTTAAACAAACATATGACCCGAAACAAAATTGTGAAGAAGGAAAAACCTTGCAGCTCTTCCGGTGGAAGTGAAGCATAAAATTACAGAAGCTTTAACCTTGATAGCTGCACGGACCTTCATGACCGAAAATGGCAAGGGTAAAAATAAGGGAAATAAACAATTGCATGGCAGTAATGCAAAGAATGTTCAAAATAAGCAAAAAACCCTGAATCAAACATTAAGAGATTACCGCAGTGGAAGTAATAGATTCCAGATGGCTCATTGAATCTCCTGCATATTTGACAGCTCTTTTGTAATACAAATCATAATTGAAAACCTTCTCTGCCTGCAGTTGGAAATATAATCAAATCAACAAAAAAAATTCGAAAATAAAATGACTACGAAATGAATTTTGAAGTGAAGCAGTGCAGTTCCAAGAAAAGGCAGCACAGATTATTGAGTAGGCTACCTCGTCCATGTCTAGGTCTGTGTGCAGTTGAGACAAGTTTACCATGCCTATATTCATGGAAGCTAAGGAAGAAAATTTATCTATAGTCCAACAAACTCTTTGGCCTTTTTTGCGTGTGTGTGCATGAGAGGGTGTGTGTGTGTGTGTGTGTGTGTGTGTGTGTTGGTGGGGGGGACTGTCCAATGGATTTGGAAATATCAAGGGAAAATGGAGGAATAATTGAGAAAAATTACCTCGGCACAAATTCTCCCAACAGTAGAGATGGTCTCCACTGGATACAGTCCTCGCAAGGTCTCTGCACCTAGAAGAATTGCATCACTCCCTGAAGCAACAGAAAAACCACAGTATAACACTTCTATTAGTCTGGGATTTATGAAGCATATAATACTATCTAACTTACTGACCAAACTGGAGGAATGGGGTATCAAGACAGCTATAAGCAGGAGAATAATACTCTCACTCGTGTAAGAAGCTAGCACATCATTATCCAAAACAGAAAGATACACGCAACAAAGGTTACAACAGGGAGCTTTTCAAACTGAAAATTACCATCCAATATTGCATTGGCAACATCAGTTGCTTCTGCACGAGTAGGTCTCAAATTCTCTGTCATACTATCCACAACACGAGTAACCACAGCAGGTTTTCCAGCCATGTTGCACTTAAAAACAGCAGTTTTTTGAAACAGAAACACCTGCGAAATTCACAGAGCAAGACAGTCTAGTTGGATTATGAGTAGTAGTAGAATATCCGGATTCAACTAGCACTAAACGCACATGCATGTTCACTGATGGTGTCAAAGCATATAGGAACAACATGCTAATGCCTACAGTTGGTTATCATATCTGTACGCATTGCCAGGATTTGGATCACAGGAAATTGAACCTTTTTAATAGCCTCCAAAAGCCACAAAGTTATCCCACTTAAAGTATGATATGTGTACAAAAAATAAAACCTACAAAAGAAAGATTGATGATACAGCAATGTTGTATGGTTGTAACAATTTAAAGAATGTTGCTGCATAGCACTTTCTCCATTTCCTTTCTATCTTCTCTATATTGCTATTATGCAATCCTTATCAACTCTAATATTTGATTATCACATGCTAACAAGCAATTCTAGGACCAGTGTATTTTAATTCTACATGTTTATGATAACTCACACATATGCAAGCTTATCAATCAGATTTCATAACAAACCTTCTCTGGTGGGAGATCTATACCCAAATTTCCACGAGAAAGGATGACACCGTCTGCTTCTTGTAGAATCTCATCAAAATGAGTTAATCCCTGGAAGAAATGCATTAGAAATAAGGAATCTGGAACCTATAATGGAATTTAAGCACGGGTATGATAAAGAATGGCATATGATAACAGAATTATAAATCTCACCTCTACATTTTCAATTTTTGCAAAAATTTGAGTCTGGTAGAGGTCCCCAAGTTTAGAAAGAAATTCACGAGCCTGTATAAAAGGATGACCGGCCACAATTGAAATGTTAAAGGGGAAGGGAAATATATTGATGCAGCAAAAAATTGTAAGGACCCAGAGAAGGTGAGAAGTCGAAGTAATTTACTTTACAATGAAGAGAGATAATAGAAAAGAACTCTTAGATGGAAAATCCTTACATGACGAACATCTTCTGCATGCCTGGTGTACGAAAGTGAGAGGATGTCTATGTTGTTTCGAACACCCCATGAACTTATAACCTGATATTGATCATGAAAATGCCATCAAAGCACTTAATGATAGCGGAATAGCAGAAAGCACAAAATTTCCAAGGGAGCATGTCACCACTCTTACAAATAGTTGGCACCCAAGTTAGTGATTAATAAAAACAAAGAATATGATTCTGAAATCTTAGTTCCAAGGGGTAGCATAATGGGTAAGGAGAAATAGTCGGCATTTTTCCAGTATAAATGATGGAAGCCAGCACAGATCAGTCAAACAGGAAAAGGCTAACACCAAACACGATTCAATATAAGCTTTTATAACAACACATATATGATCGAGTAGAAACAAATACCTCTTTATCTTTATCAGTGAGAGTAGGCAGATTAATATGGATTTGAGAGACATGCAAAGTATATAGCAGTCCACTCAAGGTAGCAGAGTTCTTTACCAAGCAAACCACATCTTCACCATTGACTTCAGTGACCTGCATCATCATGAAATTGAATTAAGCAGATTCTTCTTCTTCTTTTTATTGAAGTTGACGCAGGCCATTATGTTTTGAATACAAAGTCCCCTGGCTTGTTTGTACCTAGAACAGTTTTAATTGAAATGGGTAGGCAGCTAGCAATAAAAGTTACAGCTTATGGTATGTGAAAGACACGCCTAACATGAAAAGTAGGTCACATGACATGCCCCAATGAAGCTACTTACCTCTAGCCACACAGAAGTAGTTTCATTTCCTGTAAAGAGATATTGACCAATAAAAATGGTGTCTCCCTTTTTCACCGCCTGCAAAGGCCATATCAAATTAAAGTTACATGTCATAGTAGAGGGGGGGAAGGCACATGCAGCAATGTTTTAGAGAAGCTACACTAATTTAAAAAACATAGATGCAAATGCCAGATGAAATCAAAATCAGTCTAAACAACATGTAAAACAGGTACTTACCGTTGCCAACCCGGTAAAATTTATAGGTAGCAGACATGAAGTAGCTTCTTTGTCCAGATCTGGTGTTAGGACAACAAAGCTATCTTCCTGAAGGGAAATCGGGTTCTCCTTTTTATTGATCACTTGCAACTCTGGACCCACAGTATCAAGCATAACCTGAAATCAAAACCAAAAGAATAAAAGGGTAAGAAAGGCATAAGATTTGGCTATTAGTAGAAGTATAAACCCACCAAGGGAATAGGATAAAATTCTTATTATCTCATGCGCTTGGGTGAAAGACTTGAAGCACAAAGATGTAGCTATCAAAATAGATTCTTCAGAATGACAACAGAATTGTATCTGCATCGAGTGCCAAAAAATCTTGAATACATTTTCTATATTTATCATGCACTTTCAGACTTTAAAATTTTAAAAATGCATTTGATAGTTCTTGCCTTCACCCACAACACGATCCCTCTTTATCAAGAATTGTCATTAATGCCTTTGCATCAACGTTGGATAGCTAAATGAGGTAGTCGTCTGGCTTAGACTGAATCTAATAAAGATAAGCTTACCCCACAGAGTTTCTTGGTACTCTTGACAGCTATCTTCAGATTATCCAATGTCTCTTGATGGTAATCAGTGTCACCCCATGAAAAATCAAACCGAGCCACTACAAAAGATTTAAAAAAAAATCATTCAGATCAGCACCCAAGAATAAGCCCAACCATGTATGTCAACCTTTAGTTATATAGCCTGCTTGGTCTCAAAGAAGATAAATGACTAAAGATAGGCAAAAGTTTGTCTACTTTTAATATGTGGCTCTTAGTGTGAAGTGAAAACTGCAATTGCCCCTGAGCCATTTAACAATAAATTATCTGGATAGAATGAATTCATTTTTTCTAAAACCAAAGAGAGTTTGGGGGGAAAAAAAAAGGAGAAAGGAGCTTTCAATAATAGGATGTTTAAAAATGAAAATCAGATGGAGCAATACCAGACATTCCAGCCTTCAAGCAGTTAGATATTATCTCGACAGACCGAGATTTTGGACCAAGTGTGCCGACAATCTTTGTCATTGCAGGAAAGAAACTCTGCAAAATTCAAAATGATAAAGAACATATTATACCTACATGATGTCACTCGTGTACATAAAAGAGAGAAATTCTAGCTCAGCCCCAATACTTTTTTATTATTCTTTTGCCTTTTGATCTCCAAAGTAAAGAAAAATACGACAAATCAGAACAGTGTCTCCGTTCCTAACATTTTCTCAGCAACCCGACAAATCACTCAAGATCAAGAAAGTAGAAACCCCAAAAACTTGTAAAGATTCTTTTATGCTTTTCTTGAGCATGTTCTTGGTAACCAACCAAGAAACCAAAGAATTTAAAATGGGAAACTAAAGAAACCGAGAAACAAGAAAGAACAGTAAGAAAACAAAGCTTTCTTGAGCCATCAGAAAGAAAAGAGTGAGAGCTTAAAAGTCAAAGCAAAAGTAAATAAGCTTGAGTACAACTTACAGGTTTTGATGGCTCAAGAACTGAAGCCAACTTCATGTTCTCTTCAAGGTTCAAGTGCGGGTTCATTTTTTGATCAGAAGAGAAGACACTGAAGATAGAGAGAGAGGGAGGGAGCTGGGTTTCCAGAAGGAGAGAGGATGGTGAGTTTAACAGAGCTTGCGTGATTTTTGCGTTGCTTTTCTCTGCTTCCTGTTCCTTGTTTATTTATGGTTTTCTTTCAAGTGTCATTGAAAACGACATGGACGACCGTCATTTCTTCCAGCTTGCAAGTAGCGTTACCATGGGCTACGAGGGGAGCGTAGCAAAATATTTTGTTTTCCTTTTCCACTTTTGGTTACTATGTATCTGATCACCATGAAATGCAATTTAAAATGGTGATTT
>Ga0325403_1002409_pt1 | contig 16520 bp, 7 predicted proteins | sample PopdelMetagenome_19_FD_205665 | JGI IMG/M metagenome (GOLD analysis project Ga0325403, IMG submission 205665) | Populus deltoides microbial communities from Bellville, Georgia, United States - Xylem-PdKOR-R4 | ecosystem: Host-associated > Plants > Phyllosphere > Stem > Wood/Secondary xylem...
TAGAGAAAAATAAAACACATTAAGCTTTAAGATGAAAGCTTTGATATTAAAAGAAAAATGTAACTCAAGAAAAAGAGTACAAGTGTTTGAAACAAATAACAAGCTATAAGTTTGATCTAAATAAGAACAGGAAAAAAAAAAGCAAATGCCAAAATACAATTAGAAGTTATTTGCCAAAATATCACTAATTTTAAAAATTGATTAGTTAATTTGTGCTATGTAAAAAAAACAACCTAATGCCTCAAAGTTTTAGAGCAGTGGGACATATAAGTAAGCTCATACCAAATATAAAAGGTTTTCGTAGAGTAATAGGGAAAGTAAATCTAGAAATATTATGATTACAAGTTATAAATACTAAGATATTTTATCTTTTATAAAACTATTAAAAATAGATATTTTTTTTTTAGAATTTCAATTTTAATTTTCTTGCAAGCACAACTTTAAAAAAAACTTCAAATATGGTTCAAAGTTTAAAATGAAAAGGAATTAAAATTTATGCTAAACTCAAGTCTTAAGTAGGCATAAAAGACCAAACGTCTGACTAAGTAGACATATTAAGCCCCAATTCTTCCTAAGCACAAAAGTTCATAACTTCTACTAATTCAACCATGCTAAATTATGGCACAGATAAAAAAAAATATCCTTAGCTTCAACTAAGTTGATCATACCAAGCCTTAGTCCTCACTAGCACTAGAAATTCCCTGGCTTTAACTTTGTTAACCATATAAAGCCATAAGGTCAGCATAAAAAAAGCCAAGGATAATATATAACAAAAATAACATATTTTAAATAAATAGAGATTATCATGAATCAATTAAACAATTAAAAATTTTGATAAAAGAAAAAAAAGAAAAAAAAATATATAAAAAAATCGTTATCTTTTTTCTCTTCCTTTAACTCATAAAGGTCTCTAATGAGGTTCTTCTTTTGACTAGAAGAAAACTCTGCAGCATCACCATCCTAACACCAAAGGATCAGTAACCACCACTTCTTAGTCTTTTACAATGTTGGTCGGGGTAAGGTAAACAATATCACCAGACTTTTGATCACTCTAATAAGTTCAACTAAAATTTGTTCTATAAAAATGGTTAATAAAATATTGATTTAGCTTATAGGATCATCTCGATTTCACAAAGAAAAATAGGTGGATAAGTTGACTTGTTTAAGATATTGTAATTGTTTAATATTGGGAATAAATCATTTTATGTTGTTAGAGTCATAACCTTAGAACTAATTTCATCAATTTTAGTATCTATATTTTCTCATGTTAGAATTTTGTCCAATTTATATTTTTATAGTTCTCTAAAATAAAATTTCTACTATGTTCATAATGAATAAATGCCAATATGATTCATCATTTCTAATTCTCTAAGAGAAAAAAAGAAGAAAAATATTGATTTTATAATTAAAAGATTGATGTCATTGTTGTACCTATCCCAAAATATCATATGCTCATAGCTTATATAAGTATCAATTGAACTTACCATCGATATTTTAACTAACTCTTGTTTGCTCTTTCTTTCTTACAATAATCCCTCAATCTTTTTATCAGACCAATGGTTAATTATAAAAGTTAACTAACAAGTAAAAACATAAATAAGTCATTGAAAAAAGTTAAAATGAAAGGAGGGAAAATAGATCAATCGTGAATGACATCTTGAATGAGAAAAGTTTGGTATTAAAAGTATAAAGAGATGAGATAACCACTTGATATAAATTATCTTTTGTTTGTATATTACCATGGCAAATACCTAATCAACTTTATCCTTTATAAAGGTTTTTATTTTTTTAGATTTATTTTTTCAAGTACAAATAAATTAAGTCTTCTCTCATAAAGGTCTTCACCGTGTCCATTAGGAACCCCTTCAATACTCTTATATTTTTTGAACCTCTATGTTTTTAAGTTTTAGTGCCTGTTTAGGAGTGCTTTTCAAAAGTGCTTCCGAAAAAATTTGAATTTTTTTTTTGCTTTGAAGCAATATGTTTTTGATATTTTCAAATCATTTTGGTACGTTGATCTCAAAAATAATTTTTAAAAAATAAAAAAATATTATTGGCACATTTTTCTAAGTGAAAAGCACTTTGAAAAGCAACCACAACCACACTCCCAAATATCCTCTAATGACCAATCATGCTTTGCCAAAAAAATTAAGAATATTTAAGAAATCCACTAAAACATCTTAGGAATAACAAATGATAGGAAAGAGAAATCAAATTATGAATATTAAGAACAATTTAAATGAAACATCTTATAGAAAACATACACCATGCCTCTAAAAAAAAAACTTAAGAAGCTCTTCGTAAAAATTTCCTTATTCTTAAAATCTTTTGGCATTGTTTAACATGTTCTTATCTCAAATTTTGGTATAAAAAACACTCATTTTAACCCTTTTAGAGCTTTTCAGTTTTTCATTATAGATATAAAGGTTCATATATAATTGATAATGGACGACTAATTATGCATTAATTTGATTAGACATTTTGATGTTGGAAATTCTACAATTAGAACTCATGCTTTAAGGTAAAATGCAAAGCTAGTAACTCGAACATATAATATGAGTTCGACAAAACAAAAAAGATAATAATGATCACAACAAAAACAACAATAAAGATAATAACCTATAGAGTTTAAGTTAAGAAGCTAAAATCATATGATGAAGTTGTAACTAGCAACACAAAGTATGTAGATAGAGAGTCTTCTGATCTCTACTAACATATCATTAATTGTATTATTTACATCTCTTACCAACCAAAAAGAATAAATGATCAAGAAATTGACGTGCAACTTTTTCTTATCACTCTCATCATTCTTTATTGTTAAGAATTAGACATTTTAGAAGGCCATATCCTTCTTTTTTAGCTCTTTAGATCAAGCATAGAAGACTTACTAAACTTTCTAAATTTAAACTTGGCAACATTTTCTATTGATTTAGGTTCTAGTACATCCTCCTGAAGACTCTTGCAAAAGTCATAACTGGGATGGGCATTTGCTCATTGAAAAAATAAGAGATGATTATTGGAGTCAACCTATACCCTATATCCAAGAGTAGAGAAAAAGTCATAAGAGAACAATATACATATATCATAGACACAATGTAGTAAAAATTAAGAATGAGAAAATAGACATATAAAAAGAAAATAAAAGCTCACCTTTTCAGGTAATTTCAACCAATCATAAGGGATCGTTAAACATAAAGTATGAAGGGTTAAGCTCTCAATTGGAAAAAATATGAGTTAAAACACCATATGTATACTTAATGAAGAGGTCGATGAGTTTCAATTTTCCCTAGATTTTGTTAAGCTTGATAAGTTCCTTTTTTACATCTATTAAAATAGTTAGAGCTTTAATATAATACATTGAATTTCCATAATATTGAAGAAAACTTTGAGCTTTGAATATCAAAGAAACACATGGCCATTTTTTTTAAACACTTAGCATCAATAAATCTTATTGATGTTTTATCCATCTAATTATAATCTTACCACATTAATAAACTCATTTCTAGTCGTTATCACAATTATATAATTATAATTCATGTCTCTTAATTCCTAACAGGTTATCAACAAAGTCTCCTCTATCTGAGTCGCTAAAATAGTTCTTCTTTTCATATAGAATATTTATTTATCAACCAATGGATGTACGAATCCAACAACGCATCAATCTCATTCTTAATATTAGGCTTTAGGCCTTTCAAGCAACCAATCACTTTGACATCATATACATAGCAATATTAATAAAATCTGCCAAATTATAGAACATGATTTACATTAAAGATCAATTTTATAAATGAATAATTTACAAGTTCATATTCAACTAATGCTTTTGAGTCCTTTTATTGTAATACAATATAATCATAAAATATATTTATTGCAATCATTTTAGTATTATGATATCTCATCTAAGCATTGGCCATATGGTTAGCTAGTCTATCAACCTGTGGGAGTGCATATAGATCCTTGTAAAACATAATATTTATATTAATTCTTCCATATTATGAATCAAAAAAATTCATGTCATAAACCTCAAATTAAAATGAGTTAATTACCAATATCATAAATTATACATCACATATGGTAACCCTTACACCTACAAACATTTTATTTTTCATTTCTAACCCTTAATTAATTCTTTATAACCCTCACTCAGGGTCTTATATACTATATATCCATCATCCTATATCATGAGGTAGACACATAACTTGTTTCGGAGGCTTTGTCATATACGAGAAGCCATCTTGAAGGCTCATCTCTCTAAACCACACCTCACCAACTTATCTTTTTTTTTTTTACGTAGTTTCATAACACTATCCGTTATAGATATATGGAGGTAAAGTTGAGTCCCTACTTGGAACATTTGTCATGAATCCTTCTAGAGTGTATATACAATTTCATGTAACTTTATACCATCTTAACAACCACTCTTATCGCACATTAATGTCTATAAAACAATTTTTAATTGCATGCCAACACGCTATGATAACCGCCACCAATTATGCACTAGTGTGCTATCAAAACAGCCACCAATCATATATCAACACTTGTTGTCAAACAATCCCCGATTACATTATATACATATTATCAAAAACAAAGATCATAACGCCCTACATACATGATGTCTAACATTTCTAAAACATGTCACCAACATGTTATTAAAACAACTTTGAAGTACACCCTATACATGTTGTCAAAAAAACTTTGAAATGCGTTTACACATGCTGTAAAAAAACATCACCAATCACCACCAAACTCGCTGCTAGTATAGCCTTCAAACATACTTCAATACACTGCAAGAAAACCTCCTAAACACACCATGTTTTTGTTCAAAACAGCTCTTAAATGGATTTCAATATGTTGCCAAAACAACCTTCAATCTCGACATTTTACGTTGTCAAAAAGCATTTAATTAATAACAATCTATTTATCGTGTTATCAAGATGACTTTCTTTCTAATCACAATTTGACCTCCCTCTTCTAATCCTAAGAATATGTCACATCATTTCCTTAGTATACTAAAATCTTGATCCCGAGTATTTCCTTGATAAGGACTCCTTAATCCGTCATCTTTACATATGGCCAACCTTACAATTTCAAACATCAGTAAACACTAATGCTTTTAGCCCTCACCTCATGGCAAATTAGTCAAATAACATCAACAAGTCAATAAAACTGACACCTTTAGTTCCACTCTAGATAGTTAGTCAAATTAAGTATCTAAATAAATTACATTAATACCATTAACCTCACTTAGGACAACTAGTTAATCACATATCCTAGCATTCAATCACTCAGATTTTACTAGCTCTATTTAGGACAACTAGTCAATTTAAGTATCCTGGTAGTCAATCATATTAACGTCACTAGCCCCACCCAGGACAACTAATCAATCTCGTATCCCAACATTTAGTTACTTAGATGTCACTAACTACACTCAATATAGCTAGTTTATTTAAACATCTTAGCCATTAGTTTCATTAATTCCACTAATTCCACTAACTCTACTAAAAAAACTTAGTCAATCACATATTCTGACAATCAGTCATCTTGTTGCCACTAGCTCCACTTAGGACAGCTAGTCAGATCTTCTTCCTTAACCTTTCATACCAAGTTCATCACATGTTCTTGGCAACATACCTAAAACTAAATCTTGTTCAACTGAATTCTTGCCCACTACAACACCTTATGCCTTATGCCTTTTGCTTAGTTACCTTAATTTAAAACCCAGCGTAATCACACCATTCTTTACCTATTACCCTTATACATATATACTTGCACAAATTTCTCTATCTCGAATCCAAATCGTAAATTACAGCATTGCATAACGAACATTTGTTTTGAATACCAGCCATACTCATTCAATTTTGAATACCTACCTCAATTACCAACATAACATCTCCTTTCTAAATTACTTATTTTGACTACCATATAGAACATTTTCAAAGTCCTATTTCTATTTTACGGATTCATAATCTTATTTCATTATGTATACATAGATTTCATTTCTATAAATCGACTCACTTCTCCACTTCAACTTACTTACTTACTTTATCATCTCCATTAGGATTACAATTTTACTTCTCATAACAAACATTATATGACCATTGTATTTTAATATTTTACATCACATCCAATACAACCATTGCATATTACACTAAGAATTATTTTGATTTTCACGACATGATTAATTTATCACGTAAAGACAAATACTATAAAAAATAACATTTATGCAAAGCAGTATTTAAAGATTCTAAAAGCCAAGTACTTGTAACTTGAGAATGTCCTGCTACTCCAACCCGCTACCAGCTCCAATAGTCTCCCCTATATCAAACCATTATAAACATATCAAATCAACCTAAGAACTTTATTGTGGCCCTTATTTAACTTATGTTTATGAATTAACAACGAGATAAATTCACAAGACTCAACACACACCTGCACTTTCCAATGTTCTCATCATCTATCAAAATCTAAATTTACCATTTACTCAAAGTATATCCATTTATTCACATAACAATGCACCACTATGTTTTTAAACATACCAATTAACATCCATATACCCAATTTTAGCCAATCCCTCCCCACCTTAATATATATGTCTTTTTTATATAACACTTTAACTCATTTGACCCAATCCTTTTTACATATGTTAGATCACTATATAACATTGACCGTCAAGCGTTTCACTTATAGTTTTTAGACCTGGCCCGGTGGTCGGCCCGATCCAAGGCCTGTGTTCTGGGTTTTGACTGGGTCCCCTGGTCAATTCTTTTTTTTTAAATGAAAACGACATCGTTTTAGTAAAATAAAAAAAAAGTCAACAGATTGAAACTGAGTTTTTATCGAGTCTTGTCGGGTTAACCCTTCGAGTCAGTTGGGTCACACCTGGTTTTTCCTTCCCCTATTTTTTCTTCAACCCGACCCGGTTCTAGCTCCGAGTCGACCGGATCCCGGATCAACCCACCAGGCCAAGCCAGGTTTCAAAACTATGGTTTCACTTAATATGACGACTTTTATCCTTCCTTTTATTTTTATCATGTATTTTTAAACAAAGATTAACATTTAAATTTTCAAGGTATTTGTTTCCATATAATTCAAGGCAACGATCCACTCAAACAGTCTTTTCCTACCATTTTTCTAAAATGACTAAAACCTTCAAGCCATTTGCTTTTGCGTTTTCTCTTTCATTTTTCTTTCTCATCTAAAACACACTTTAAGTTTATAAATTCAATTAATAACATCCTAAACCTTTTTCTATGTATTATGACTGAAACCTTCACCCAAAGAACCTTGGGTTTTTATTTTTCAATTCCTTGTTCAAAATTCATCTCACATGTTTAATTATATGATAAATAATCATTTTCAAGTAAGCAATAATACACAATCCAATTTCCATCCTAAATTGCTAGCTTAACTGAACCTCCCTCTTGACAAACCAAGGGATGCTTTTCTAACTTCAACATCATCCAACCTACTTTAGCATGTTTCCACCACAAAACAACTACTTTACGCACATTAAACTCATCATTAATATCAATTATTTTCTAAACCCTAGGTCTAACACAAACCTATAATCAACCGATTCATGAAACTTATGTAAAAAATTAATAGAACTTGAAAAGAATGTTTATTGTCACTTATCCACGCCAAATCAAGGAGAAGTTTCAAGTTTAAACTATAGTTCAACACAACTTCAAAATCACAAAAAATATGATAAAGCAAATCAATTCATTCCATATCAATACCATCATAATAATACATCATAATCATACATAATTCATACAAAGTTATATAATTTACACAATTCGCTCGTAGCTTCCTCAGTTGGCCTACCACACACTATCAAAAGGCCATGAGTCTTTTCTTCAATGTTTTATAATTTCACATTTAGAACAACCTACTATATGTCAAATAACTTAATTTTAACCCACTCATCATTTCCCTCAAATATGAACCAAGAACTCTAACTTAAAATTTGCTATTTTTGATAGAAAATTAATTAATTCCTATCCTAACTTGTTTAAGCAAGATTAGAACACCTTACCAGGTGAAATTATGGATCCCAAAAGGTACACAGTTGAGTTTTTACCGACCCTCATTATTTAACCTTTAATTTGATTACTTTCTCTCTTTAAATCCTTACTTTCTCATTCCTAATCTCTCATTAAACTCACTTTGATGGAGTTTAATAACCAATTTAACCAACTTAAAACTTAACTTTATATGTTTTTATAAAGGAAAATGCAAGGAAGGAAGAAGTTTGAAAGCGTTTCTTCCACCCATGGCTAGTTGTTTCCTTTTAAAGGGACTTTCATTTTCCATTTATTCATGATTCTTTCACTAAGTTTCTTTTCTTAATAGTTTGTACTGTCAGAATGCCTTTTTAGAAATCTGATTGAATTGAAATTTTAATCCTAGATAGAATAATATGCCATGAGACTCCTCATAAAATTCTAAGAGGATCTAATAATCGAATTGAAAATTATGTGTGATAGTATAAAATTGATCAGTAGATGATTTTATGTAAAAAATCCTAATTTTCTCGTTCAATCCTTATTTAATGAAGATTCTTTTTAAGAAATGATTTTGTATGCAATAAAGATTATCTACAATAAATAATTCCTCATTTAAATGAACTATCTATGGTAACTACTTCTTTATTTAGGAAGATTATCTAGAATGGTTAATTCCTTACTTTGAGCATTATCTCCGATTAACAATTTTTTATTTACATATAGATATACATGATGAGCCAAGGTATGCAAAAGGAGTGGTATAGAAAGATGAAGAAGTGTAGAATTAAAAAGAGAGGCTGCCGGGGGGGGCGAACAATAAATAAAAATCTCATACACTCACAAGATTTTAGTGAGTTAAACCTGTAAATATTACTCTTGTATTATTTATTCTTCGAGATTGTGTTAGTGTTGTCACTATTGTAGAAGATAAAGAGAAGGCATGGGAATACACCTTAGTTAAAAGTGAGCTTGGCACTATAATTTGCTATTGAACCCAAAAAGAAGTGGCTATAAAATAATTTAACTATCCTCGCAAGAACATTATTGATGAATTTATGATTTCAAATGGAGCTTTGAACTTGAAGAAATTATTTTATTTGAGTTCTTCTTTCCCACACTCTACTTTATTATGTTGATAATGTATCTATGCAAGTTATTGATATTTATTATCTTTTTCTCGTAAGTTTTCATCAAGGTCTATACACTCTAGCTCCTTTTAGACCATTTAGAAACCACTACTTTAAAGGTTAGTGTCTCCCTATTTAAGGTTTACCGAAAAACATCTCTTTTTGATGTACAATTTTTGTTTAAATACTAAACTCTCTTAACTAATTTTAATTACAAAAATAAAAAGGAGAATGTTGGTGCAATATTTTAATATTAACACAAAATATATATTAATGGATTAATGGAGTTAAGATGGAGATCTTGTTAATACGGTGAGAATTTGTATTAAAATTGTCCTTTTTTTTCTCTACGTGAGGGGATTTACTTGATGGGTAAAAAAGATATGCTTCCTCATTCACCATAAGAATTTAAATCTTAGACAAAAATATAATTCTTATAAATTTTATGATCATAGTCAAACTAGAGAAGTGAATTTAATGATCTCAATGCATAAAAATTAGTCAAAAAATACCCGTGAACAAAATGTCCATCTTACATGTGTAAATCTTTAACAAATTACTATTCTCATACCAAGACTTCTGTTTTACTAATTGATGACATCTTTTAGCAATGACGAGAGAAAATAAGTTTTGTATTTTATATGGGTTTGTATTTTAAAAATCACTAGTTCAGGTCTCATAAATCTCAAGACTATTGAAGACTTATATGGTCGTTAACTTTAGGGCACATGGGATTAGTCGAGGTACACGCAAGCTAGCTCGGACACCCACATTAATAATAATAAAAAAAAGTATTGCATTTTATTCCATTAAAAAAAAACCCTAAAAAAGAGAGCTTAAAAACAAATACATACAAATAGGGATAAATAATTCACAATTTAATACTAACGTATATATGACCTCTTTTAAAAATGAATGAATAAAAGAGTACGATTGTGTAATGTTGATTATACAGTATAAAATTGATAATTAGAAGATTTTGCCACACAACATTATACTATTAATGTTAATAAATTATTGTTTCTTAAAAAAAAAAAAAACCCTTGGTGCTCGTTGACCCTTAGAATTCCAATGGCGGCCCCTACGCCGTTGGCCTTGCTAGTTAGCCTGTCTTTCTCTCTCGTGAAAAAAAAATAAAGAAATAGTACTGAAATGCCAGCACACACTAGCTAGCAAGTAAAAAAAACCAGCCTACATAAGCGAAGAAAAAAAAAAAAAAACACCACACAGACCCGGTGTGAGAGAGAGAGAGAGAGAGAGAGAGAGAGAGGAGAAGATAAGAAGCGAAAACAGAAAAGGCTGCTCCACTCTTACGAATTGGAGAAGAAAGAAAGCGCTCCCCTCCCACCCCACCCTGTCTCTCTCTCTCTCTGTTTTAACATGGTGGAGCTGTTGTTGTCTTACCACTGGCTTATTAAGCTGCTTGCCATCTCTTTCTTGGCATTAGTTTTGTTGTTAAAGATTGCGGTGTTACTTTGGTGGAGACCTCGAAGAATTGAACACCATTTTGCCAAGCAAGGAATCAGAGGACCCCCTTATCGTTTCTTCATTGGTAATGTGAAGGAGCTTGTGGAAATGATGTTAAAGGCCTCTTCTCAACCCATGCCTTTCTCTCACAACATACTTCCTAGAGTTCTCTCTTTTTACCATCACTGGAAGAAAATCTACGGTACTTCAACATCTTAAGATGACTACATAATTTGTCTCTTTCGTGTACTTGATCATGAACCAGGAGTTTTTGTGCAGTTTTTACCACTTGTTGTGATTGTGCTTGGTGATCAATAAGGCGCACAGTTGTTTTGGAACCAATGACTTATGTAACAAATGTGGTTTTTGAAACATCTCTGTCAAAGCACATGTTCATAAGAGTTTGTCTTGAAAATATCAATAAAGCTGTGGGTGGTGGGTGCTTCTGTTATGATGTGTTTTTTCAGCTTGGCTTGTGATCCATCCTCCAGAATTTGGGACTTTTAACAAAAAAAAAAAAAAATCTTCTTCTTTCTTGTTTTCTGAGTTCAGGTACTTCTTTTACAACTTTTCAGCCTTTTTCTGTGCTTGGATGCTTGATGTTGAAGTTCCGAGTTTTGGACTGTTGCACCTCTTGTTTTCTTTTTATCTTTCTCTCTTTCGAGAGCTCTAAGCCAGATTATCATTTTTTATTAAAATTATTTTTTTATGACTTTTCTTTTCTTGTGCATATGTATTCTTCTCCAAAAGATTAATTCTTAATTTGTTCTGGAACCATCATTTGCGACTCGGTGTCCACTTCTTTTGTTTTATTGGGAGCTTGTTTCCTGTTCATTGTAATGAAGCTGTAGGTGCTAGCAAGCAGATTAGTTTCTGTTGTCTTCTTCTTGCTTCATTTCTTTTGTATTTGCTCTCTGAACTAATGATTATCAAGTTTCCTTCCCATTCCTCTTTTAACATCTTTGATACTTGCTACTTACTTGACTGGTGCAAACGCCATCTCTCTTCCCTTAATTACTCCTATTTTACCACTTGACTGGTTTATTTTAGGTCCAAATATTAACCTCTCTGGCTTGACACCCTTGCAACGTACTTACATGGCAACGCAGTTTGAATTGCATATTCTGGTGTTGTTGGCAGGTGCAACGTTTCTAGTGTGGTTCGGACCGACGGTTCGACTCACCGTGTCCGACCCAGACCTCATTCGAGAAATCTTTACTTCCAAGTCTGAATTTTATGAGAAGATCGAGGCTCACCCTCTTGTTAAACAGCTCGAAGGTGATGGACTGCTTAGCCTCAAAGGAGAAAAATGGGCTCACCATAGGAAAATTATAGCACCCACATTCCACATGGAGAATCTCAAAGTAAGTTCAAAGTTAATCTAAGATTAAAAGTAGCTTTTGTATTAATTGGCTCAGGGGGGGGAAGAAGAAGAAGGAGGTAATCTCATACATTTATTTATTTTTCAATATACACAGTTGCTAGTTCCGGTGGTGGCAAAGAGCGTAACGGATATGCTGGAGCAATGGTCGACAGTGTCAAATTCCGACGAGGTAGAAATTGAAGTTTCTGAATGGTTCCAAACCCTAACAGAAGAAGTCATTACGAGAACAGCATTTGGTAGTAGCTACGAAGATGGAAAGGCCATTTTTCGATTACAAGCACAGCAAATGGTCCTTGCTGCCGTGGCATTCCAAAGAGTTCTGATCCCTGGCTACAGGTGGCAATTAATTAACGTACCGTGAACATCTTCAATTTCTTTTCTTATTAACATTTACAAGATCAGATGAATTATAATTTCTTGTTTTTCAGGTTCTTTCCAACAAAAAGAAACGTGAATTCGTGGAAACTGGACAAAGAAATCAGGAGATCGTTGATGAAGCTTGTAGAAAGGAGAAGAGAGGGCTCGAGCATTATCAACGAAACACATCGTCATGGTCCTAAGGATTTGTTAGGACTAATGATTCAAGCCTCAAATTCATCTAAAGATGTAACCGTACATGACATTGTTGAAGAGTGCAAGAGCTTTTTCTTTGCGGGCAAACAGACCACATCCAACTTGCTGACGTGGACAACAGTCCTACTCGCAATGCACCCACATTGGCAGGTTCAAGCACGTGAGGAGGTCTTGAGGGTGTGTGGATCACGTGACATACCCACCAAAGATGATGTTGTCAAGCTTAAGACGGTAAAGCCCCCTTCAAAGACTGACAAATTAAATTCATGTTTTGTCTGTTTTCACATTGCTTGCTTGTTTCTACACCAAAAAAAAAAAAACTTTTGCTTTACTGCTTTTTTTAGTTTTTTTTTTTTTCCCTCTATCCTATATTAGATTGACGGATACAGTACTGATCAGATTTCTTGGCTTATGAAAAAAAAAAAAAAAAAAGGTTGTGGTGGCAATTCCGTAATTCCAAATTAAATAGTGAATCTTGTTGTGGTGTGCAGCTGACCATGATTCTAAATGAATCCTTACGGTTGTACCCACCGACGATCGCAACAATCAGACGGTCGAAAGCTGATGTAGAGCTGGGGGGCTACAAAATCCCCCGTGGGACCGAGCTCCTGATACCGATATTGGCCCTTCATCATGATCAATCCATATGGGGCCACGATGCAAATGAATTCAATCCTCGTCGCTTCTCGAATGGCGTGGCCCGAGCAGCAAAGCACCATGTGGCGTTCATTCCATTCGGGCTAGGAGTCCGAACCTGCATTGGCCAAAATCTAGCCATCTTGCAAGCCAAATTAACACTCGCCATAATACTGCAACGATTCTCTTTCAGATTGGCCACTAGCTATCAACATGCACCAACGGTCCTGATGCTACTTTACCCCCAACATGGTGCGCCCATCATCTTTCAACGCCTGCCCAATCCATGATGATCAATCATCAAATACTCCAATGAAATCAAGGCTCATAATAATAAACCCATCCCTATCCTTTCGTGAGAGTGTGCAATTAAGAACTTCAGCAAGTTTCCCAGCAAAATATATAATATTGTTGCCATTAAAATATCCATAGGGCCTGTGAGGAGGAGTGGCAGTAGTAGCTTGCTAGCAGTGTACAATGGATTAAGCAAGAAATGCCATTGCCTACATATGTACCTGCGTACGTACCCACCAAGCTCCTTCCCTCCAAGTTAATACACTAACCCACCATGGCCATGGGATTTCAACAAAATACATGCAGTTTACCCTAATCCATGGTTTTCACCGTCGAATTTGAGTTTCAATCAGCCTAGCTAGGACAGTAAATGTTTAACAATTAGGTCTCTCTCATATGTATGTAATGTATATTGTTCAAGATCTCTGGACAGTTTTGTAATATTATGGTTTTTTAAGCTTCCTCTGTCGTTTATTATAATTGGCTCTCTCTCTCTAATCTGGTGTGTCATAAGAAATTAAAGTCTATTTATATGCCATAAACATTATAATTTCAAAAAATTGATCAGTGCTAGTAATTAAATTCGTCCCAATTAATTAAACACAAAACAATTAATCAAGAATATGAAGTGCGTCAAATTAAGTGGTCTTGAAAGCTGGAATCAGTAATTAAGATGTTGACATATATAAAAAAAAAAAAAAAGGACTGATGATTTCATTTTTTAGCTTCTAATATAAATTTCTTATTTTATTTAATGAGATAAAGATTTCATACGTACCTACTAGAACGTAGTCGGTGAGGTGGTGACAATAATTTTGCAATCAAGTAGGATTGTAAATTTTTCTAAGAATTTGAAATTAATCATTAGTCTAAGATTATATATTTTTAAAATATTTTTTATTTGAAAATAAATCATAATAATATTTTTAAAAAATTAAAAAAATATGGCCCAAATACACTCTAAAATGATGCTTAAATAAATAATGATAAACAAATTAATTCTAGATAAAGAATGATTGTCTAAACAAATTAATTTCAAGCCAAGAAGTACGTAAACGTATAATGTTTAAATTGAATAATTTATGAGTAAAACTTGTTGTTTACATGAAATATAAACGAGCAAGGATTTTTAAATGATATTTTAAAATCTAAAGTTACTTGTGAGACAATTAAAAAATCATAATGAATATGTAACTAGCTAGAAAATATAAAACTAATGTCCAATTTAACTATATATATATATATATATAAAATATTCCACTTTAAATTTGACATTAGCATTTTGTTGCTCGAGGGACTCAAAACGACCTTTAATTGCTTGCATTGGAATTAGGTCTGAAATTTCGGGCACGCGACCATGTTATTGGAAATTATCATAGCAATCCACTTACCAATTAATGCATGCATTGTGGACACAGTTAAATGATTAATTAAGCTTTTTTTTTTTAATACAAGTTTATTTCATGAGTAGTAGCAAGCTAGCTAGCTCTTAATTTTATGTAAAATGATTACTTAAAGGGTCACCAGTTAAGATTTGCGAAACCCCGTAGAAGCTGCTGGTCTTTTAGGTTACTTCATGTTCAAGTTTATAGTTTCTAGGGCATTGATGTGCGCTCAGTTCTACTACCGATCCATGGCTTTCCTGCGGGCCGAGAAGGCGATATTGCTGATAGAGATAATTTTATTGTATTTATGTGGCAGTTTTCGATTTCATTTGCGGTCAGTGCTCGCACATCGAACTAGTTTTAATTTGTCCTCGATCCCCATAGCAAGTATATAAAATCATTTTTGAGAGACATTCTACATCAAACAGGGAGAGCTGATGAGTTTTCCTAGAGAATAGACAAAATATATTCTTACTACAAGATCTAAAGCAGGAGGACAGTTGCAGCACTCAAGGCATGAAATGTTGTTTTAAAGCTAAAGTGACTGTGATCCGGCATGCAAATGAACTTTTATCTCCTCCCTTTATGGGGCTGTGGGGTTTTTTTAGTGACAGGTGAGATTTTGAGAGCAGCGGCCTCCCTTTTTGTATTGCTTTTTGGGATCTTCTCATGCTCTCTGTTGAGGGTAGCTCTAATCAAGGGGGCTCATGGTCCCCAGGAAGCAGCATGTGGCTAGGGGGGTCGATCTCCCCAGTCGTCGATCTCTTCTTCTATTTTGGTGTGTGATTCTTCTGCTAAAAAAAAAACAAAATAAAAAGTAATCGAAGCATGCCCTGATCAGCCATGTGATCACATCCTTAATTACCTTACGAGACCACCTAATATTCAATTCTTGAGCACACATCAATGGCGGATATATAGTATTACAGACTGTTTATTCTTCCTTGTCACGATGCAAGCCTAGAATACCGTGTTACTTGGGCCACCTTTTTATCATTTTTACGTTTTAATTATATATAGTGTGTGAGAGCTTTGGTATTATCTATAACTCGTAAGCAGCTCTAGTTACCTGCCACCCGGTGCTCTTGTGCTTGTGCTTGCTTGGGAAGAGCCAGAATAATTAACCCATCATAATTAATTAATTAATTAATTAATTAACTAATACTGTAATTAATGATCTAAAGTACACTTTTCCTGATTAATAGTAACAGTAATCCATATCTTAATCTCTTATTATTTATTTATTAGTATGGGATGGAATGGAATGGAGACTCTTTACTTTTCCTTTTCATTTTGGTTTGTCTTCACATGCCTCCGCGTCAACATCTATGGAGGCATGATGTCTCCCCAAGATCAACATTTATACTCTTTATTTTTTTTTATTTATTGTATTTTCGGGTTAGCTTGTGCATCTACAAAGAATAAATTCCTTCTTGAACCATTTTAAAAATGCACCTTTTATTTGATTTAATACATTTACAAAAATTTAATAAATTCTTCTCTTTAAGATTTGAACATAAGAAAGGAATCAAACCTCCTTTACCGCCATGCCAACCTCTTGAAATTATATATATATATATATATATATATATATATATATATATATATATATATATATATATATATATATATCCAAGATCAAAAA
>Ga0325403_1002410_pt1 | contig 16520 bp, 10 predicted proteins | sample PopdelMetagenome_19_FD_205665 | JGI IMG/M metagenome (GOLD analysis project Ga0325403, IMG submission 205665) | Populus deltoides microbial communities from Bellville, Georgia, United States - Xylem-PdKOR-R4 | ecosystem: Host-associated > Plants > Phyllosphere > Stem > Wood/Secondary xylem...
ACGCATATGCTAAGATATATAAATTTATTTTCAAGTGACTTGAATAGCTAATAACCTGCCTACCATTGCTTATCATACCTGATTGATATCTAAATTATCTACTAAAGAATCATTTATTTTCAAGTGGTTTGGATTACTAATTATTGATTACAATTAATATATTTTTCTGTAAGACTGGAGAGATGAAAGGTAAAATTATTTATTTCCTGTAGTGGGATCAGAATTAGTTTATACGGTTTTTAAATTAAAGGAGAATGGGTTTCCACAGTTGAATTCACTATGTGCGCGCGTTGTGAGTAAATGCACTGTGGGTTTTAACAAAGACCTTTTTTTTTTTTTATCATCCAATTTTCTTCCTTTGAAATTCGTCTTTTAAAGCTGTGTTTTTGATGCATGAAGTTTTTCAGGAAAATAAAATATTTTTTAAGTTAATTTATGTTTTTTCTTATTTTTCTATTCTATATTATTTTTTTAAGGAATAATTTTCCTAGTTTTGTTTTTGTCTATTCAATATTATTATGATTTTCTAGTTTTTTTTATATAAAGATTTGTAATAGCTTTTTTGTAAGTGAAGAATTGAATGAATAAAAATTGAATATTTTAATTGTTTATCCATAGTTATGATTTTTGGTATTTTAAGATTTTGACTTATCACAAACCCCATATTCTTCCCCTCTAAACTTCATTAGTGTTTTTAAAATTTAGCTTTTTTGTAAGTGAAGAATTGAATGAATAAAAATTGAATATTTTAATTGTTTATCCATAGTTATGATTTTTGGTATTTTAAGATTTTGACTTATCACAAACCCCATATTCTTCCCCTCTAAACTTCATTAGTGTTTTTAAAATTGAATTTTATGATTTGTTTTGTTTTATTCTATATGTATTTACCACAATATAAAGAAATTGTGTTTAGTTGATGTTTGATTTAGCAAAATAGATTTTGGTATGAAAATCTTAGGATAAAAATAAGTATCTCCAAGGGCGTTTGTTTGATGGAAAGTGGTTTTCTGAAAATCATTTTCCAAACTTTTCTGTGTTTGTTTGTCAATGGTAAAGTTCGTCAATAAAAAACACTTTCTAGTTAAAGAAAAACTTGACTTAGTTTCCAGGAAAGTATTTTCCTTTTATTTGTGCGGAAAACACTTTCCGAAAGTTGTGAAAAATTTAAAAATGTTATATTATTTGTTGATTATATCAAATTTGGTCCTCAAACTTTTGATTGCTATATATATTTTGTTTTGAATATTTTTTTTCCAATTTCATCCCTTAGAATTTAATTTTTATATTAACTTTTGTCCTCATTTTTATAATTGTTATTTTCTTTTTCCTTATTATTTTTTAATTGAATTTTTTTATCTATCAAATTTGTTCCTTATTCTTTTGATTGTTACTTATTTTATTTAAAATAATTTATGAAATGGTAATTATTATTATTGTAATTTCTTTATCTTTCAATTTTTTTATTTGTTAGATTTGATCTCTATTATTTTGATTATTATTTATTTTATTTGAGATAATTTATGAAATTATATTTTTTTCAATTTCATTCTCATTTAACTTTTTAATTTGTAAGATTTGTTTCTTATTATTTTAATAAATTTGAAAAAATATAAAACTTTAATAATTTATTTTCGAGCTCATTTTTCATGACGTAACAAAAAACTGAAAAGTGTTTTCCAACTTATTTTTCATTACATTAACATTGAAAAATAATTCACTTTAAAAAAAAACTACTTTCCAGCAAATAAACAAACAGGGCTAAGAAGAGTATCATAAATAAAGAAAAGAGAAGAAAAAAAGGAAGAAAAAACTCTAGCCTCCATAAGGATAAGAAAAAGAGAGAGAGGGCTTAGCTTGAAGGAAAAAAAACACCTAAAAACCCTAACATCTTATAATAAGTGATTGGTGCTTAATCCACGTTGTTCTTTGCCACACCAAGTGCAGAAGCAACCATGTCTGCGTAGCCATATTTATGAGGTTATTTGATGTTCCTCTGTTTTCTGTCCCGGGTGAGCATGCAATCCTGGAATGGCGATTTCCCTTCCTAGAAACGCTGCGCCTCTTCATCGTCTTGCTGAACCAGGACATCAATTTCATGTTTTTTTGAAGCTTCCACTCAAAGCTCCATGTTCTTACAGACACCATGATCTTTAACAACATCGATATCTTTAAGCATCGCAGACTCATTAAAAGTCATATCCCTCTAATGATGTTCTTGGGTGATTTTTCATCAGTGCAATGTATCCTTTCACCCCATCTGTATACCTTAGAAATATGCAGTTCCCGGCCATTAGCTTAAACTTACCACCATTCACATGAGCATACGTAGAATAACAAAATACTCTCAAGACCATATCTCTTCTTGAGTTTTATAATTGATAGTTGCTGATGGAGACCTATTTACTGGATAACAAGCTGTGTTAACAACTTATATACAAACTTTTTTAAGGCCTGTAGTTTAGGTCTTTTTTGTTGACCTTTAGAACTTTTTTTTTTTGGTTGTAATTGATACTTTTTCTTCATATCTAGTTAGTACTCTATAAATACAAAAAATTATATAAGAAAATCAAATTATATTATGAAATTAATTTTGTTATTAGTGTTGCGTTGAACTCTGATTGAGTTATTTAAATGATAAGTTCATATGTAAATTTGAATTCGTATAGGTATGGATACTTGAAGAGAAATCTTATTCCTGTACTGGTCATGAATTTAAAAATCGGGTCGTGACAAACTTGATATTAGAGCTTTAGGTTAAAGAAATAGAAGTATAATTAATTTTGTAATAAGTTGAGTATTATGATTCGTATCGTCTTGTCTGTTATCTTTGAAATTTTAAATTATCATAAAACATGTTTTATTCCTTGTGATAGATATGTTTTTTTTTTTTTTAATTTTGTGATAATTATCATAATTCATACTATTATTCTAACATGACTTAAGTGTTCTTGCTTGCCCTCTAATTCTTTTCTCTTCTTCTTCTTCTTCTTCTTCTTCTTTTTTTTTCATGTCGGTTTTCTGTCTCCTTGTCTCTCTCAAATTAGATTTTCCTTTTAAATGTTAACACTCCTATATTGAGATTATAACACAATTATATATATCAAAATATAAATTTTATATTTTAAACTTATTTTCTGTAACTATCTTCTTTCTCCTTTATCTTTCCCTCTTTTCTCTTCTTTCTTTTCTTCTTCCCCCCTTTCTTCTCTCCTGCTTCTCTCTCTCTCAAATCAGATTTTCCCTTTTTTTTTTATTCTATTTATATTTATCAAGCTTTATTCACCAAAATACCTCTTATTCATTTATATACACTTTTAAGCCTCTAAGGATATTATTATCTTTTCTTATTTATGTTTTAGAAAAATCACAATAATAGCGACATGGAAATTTGTATTGAAGTAACCAAAGCATGCACCACGGAAACATAGGATGGCACGTCAGATTGAACAAAGAAGACAGGCTAGGCTACAAATTAAGATGAATAATACAAATTACAAATCTCTCTCTCTCTCTTTCCCTGCTCCCTCCCTCCCTCCCTCCCTCTATCATCCAGTAGCCATTGTTCATTGTCTAGAGTTCCATATTGTGTCAATGAAGACCGAAAGCCCAAATGGAAACTCATTGCTTGCTCCAGTCATGTTTCTTCCTTTCTTATTCATTGCCTGTTGCACAGTCCCCTCCTCTGCTGATAAGCCATCATATTACATACCCCCTGACAGCTTTGCAGTGGATTGTTCTCCATCAGTTTCACCACATGATGCTGGATTCCCTTATGATCAAAAATATGAAATTGATTTCTCATCAGTTTCAAGAGTATACGCCGTAGATCCTAGCAGCAGCGAAAAACGGAGAATTTCTGCTTGCATCTTCCGCAAGCAGGTCACCTGGCCATTTAGTGTCTCTGATGGCCCCAAGTTCATTCGACTTTACTTCAAACTAGTCACATATTTAGGGTTAAACATATCTAAGGCCTTGTTCTCCATCAACGTTGGTCCGTATACACTACTAACTACTTCAGAGTCATCCTATTCTAAATATTCCCCAAATAGCGATTATGCTATCAGGGAATTCTGTGTCAATATGGATGGCCAGATATTAAATGTAACTTTCACCCCTTCATCTAAGGTTTTCGGCGCCTATGCTTTTATCAACAAGATTGAGATAGTCTCAATGCCATCAAAGCTTTACATACAAGAAGATGCTCCATTTTCACTTGTAGGACAGCCTACTCATTATTTCATGGGGAATTCTACAGCCCTCGAGATGATGTACAGGATGAACATAGGAGGACATGTGATCTCTGATCTAGAAGATACTTGCATGTTTCGTCGCTGGACCAGGGATGATGATTATTTCATGAGTAATGATGGAAACACAAGTATTGTTGAATCAGAAGTTAAAGTCAACTCGAGTTTACTGGTGCCAACATATGCTGCTCCACTCCAAGTTTACACCTCTGCCAGGACAATTCTACACACAACTGAAAGCAAATACCGAGCTACATGGTTGTGCCCAGTTGATCATGGTTTCTATTACCTCGTTAGGCTCCATTTCTGCGAGATTTCGAGAACAATTAAGCAAGACGGCCAACGAGTTTTCAGCATTTATATCAACAATCAAACTGCTGAGGATCACGTAGATGTTTTCAATTGGAGCCATGGGACTGGAATTCCCATCTACAGAGACTACATAGTGAACTTTTCAATGTATGGTGAAGGCATAGAGTATCTAACTGTTGCAATAGGAAGTAATAATGGATCATCTGCAGAATATGGCCGTCCAATTTTGAACGGGCTGGAAATTTTCAAGTTGTCTGACATTTCCAACAATCTTGCGGGTATTCATCCATTTGGGCTAATAGTTACCCCGCATCCAAATTTTTCTGTACGCAATGATGCGGTGATTATGGCTGGTCTTTCGGCTGCTCTTATGGCTGCTCTTACGGCAATAGGATTGCTAGGCTTCTTTTGTTTATTTTTTTCCTCTCTTTCAAAGGAGCAGCGTGAATCCTCTAAGCAAGATCAATCATCAAGCCACTGCCGAATTTTTACAATTGCTGAGACAAAATCAGCAACCAATAATTTTGCAGATAACTTACTCATTGGAAACGGTGGGTTTGGGACAGTCTACAAGGGATCAATTGATGGTGGCATATCAAGCATTGCTATAAAGCGCGCCAATCCAAGTTCACACCAGGGTTTGAAAGAGTTCCAAACTGAAATCTCCATGCTCTCAAGGCTCAGGCACAGTCACCTAGTATCTTTGGTTGGATATTGCATGGAGGAAAAAGAAATGATACTCGTTTATGAGTATATGGCTCAAGGCACACTGCGTGATCATCTCTACAAGACACAGAAACCCCCTCTTCAATGGAAACAGAGGCTTAGGATTTGTATTGGTGCCGCACGAGGGCTGCACTACCTCCACACGGGTGCAAAACATACTATCATTCACCGTGACATCAAGAGCACTAACATCTTGTTGGATGAAAAATGGGTGCCAAAGGTTTCAGATTTTGGGTTATCAAAACTTGGTCCAAACAACATGACAGAGTCTAAGACACATGTTTCAACAATTGTTAAAGGTAGTTTCGGCTATCTGGATCCAGAGTATTATCGACGTCAAAAACTAACTGAAAAATCTGATGTGTACTCATTCGGGGTGGTGTTGTTTGAGGTTCTATGCGCCAGGCCTGCTGTGATCCCTATGGGAGAAATTGAAGAGGAAGAGCATGAAAAAGTGAGTTTAGCTGAGTGGGCATTGCTTTGCTGTCAAATGGGGACCCTTGATCAGATAATCGATCCATATCTAAGAGGTAAGATAGTTCCTGACTGTTTCAAGACTTTCACAGATATAGCAAGGAAATGTTTGGCGGATAGGGGAAGTGAAAGGCCTTCAATGGGTGATGTATTGTGGAATTTGGAGCTTGCAATGAAGCAGCAGGAAGGTGCCGGCCAGCAAGAGGCCGGCAGTGTTCGAAAAGAGGTCAATCAGAGGAAGAATGATGATTTGTCCATAATGATTGACGGTCACCGCTGCAGTGGCTTTGATATTTCAGATCCAACTCCAGGGGTGGAGTTTTCTGAGATTATGGCTCCGACTGGACGTTGACATTTTCATGTCCATTTCCAACTCCATTCAAACCATGTAAGTTAGGAATTAGTGTCCTCGATAGAAAATGATTTAGAATCCTTAGTAAAGTAGCACTCAGAATCCTTGTTGTTGGATTAGGAGAGTTTCTATAATTTTCCTATAAATAAAAAGGTCTTGTATTGAATATCAATTAATAAAGCTTGAGAGGTTGAAATACTTGGTGTGTGTAGTGTCTTTAACCATTGATATCAGAGCTTGGATTTAGTGTTTCCAACATCCAAGACCAATGTATGGTAGCATTTTCAGTATTAAAATCCTCCTCTTGTATGATATAGGTAGGTTGGTTGAAAATATATAAACCCCCCCAAAGGATCATGTTCTGTCATATGTAAATTTTGAAGGCAAGAACAGGTATCGATCAGTGCGTAGCATTAAATTGATCAAAAAGGAAATTCAATGTTCTTTTGTGAGAAGAAAGTGAAAATAAAATAATGGTAGAGCAACAATATTCGACAATGCACGAGTGTATCGGTCCTCATAAATATATAGTTTTCATGGCTGCTACAACGAGTGAAAAAGAGCGATCTAACCAGCTAGCTACCATTTTTCAAAAGAGAAGTGTTGCTGACTATGGATTGATTTAGATGGAAAAGAAGAGAGTCTTGAGTTAGCTAGTAGTACTCTTCCTTGCGCGTATAGCATTTATGGCCACCAATGACCATATAATGCTCGCGGGTCTACTACGTACTCTAAGATTCGTTTCGCTACGATCTGTCCAGTAAATTGCAAGTCAGTATTCCACAATCAACTTCATCACTCCATTGACTCCGTCGAGGTATGTATAAATTGGAGAAAGACAGGAAGTGATATCAATGGAAAATTAGGGCCAAGAACCCCATTTTCCATGTTTGAATGGCTAGAATTGTCTGGTGTTGAGGAAGTTTATATGGTGGTACCAGCAGACAAATTAATTTTAGACATTTCTTTTAACAACGACAGCAATAAAAGTCCAGAAACAATGTGAACCACTAGACCCTTTATAAAAATCACAACTTTCTTTTCTTCTGAAAAATTTAAAGAGATAATTTCATCAACTAGCTAGGAGAGGCCAAAAAGTACTTGGGCAATCCAAAGAAGCAAATTAAATAGGAAGATAATTAAAAACGTCTGCTACGATTTTAATTAGTTTTAATAACACAAAATTCTATCAATTAGATCATCATATTTTGATTAAATTCCGAATAAGTTACCTTCTCTGTTGCATAACATATGAAATTCCCTCGTTATTATAATTGCAAAATATATTAAAAGAACTAGCTAAATCATTTTAGTAATCCATACTGCCCAAAATCATTTTCACTTTAATCCTCAAATTATTTTTTGAATTGTAGTCTACTATGCTCGATTTCATGACTAATTAGTAAAAAAAATTTTAGAAAAGAAAAGAAAAATTATTAATAAAGGAATAAAGTGTAAAACAAGGAAAACTTCTCGGCCAATCTCGAATTTCGATAGAAAAGGTTCTTTTTAGTCCACTTACATTCTTTTTTCTTACTCTGCAATCCTTTTAGTTTCTGTAAGTTTGATTTTGATCCAAAAATTTATTTTTCTTAACATTTCACTCCTTAAGCTTATGGTGGCTGCCTGCTTAAGAGACTTATAAGACCTTTAAATATGTCAGAAAAACCTACCCCTACTAGAAAACAACTTAAATTCTGAAGAGATCAAGGAAATAAAAACATAATCCAAATAAACTAATTAATAAATCCAAAAAACCCTAAGAAAAATTAAAAAAATTAACCCGAACAATAACTTCTAGACTTAATTCTAGTATATCCAGCGGATCAATATGCAACAAAGTGGTTTCTAATAGGAAAAATATCTATAAAATAACATGAAAAATTTAAGCATGATTTAACAGTGAAATCTTCTATTAATTATCGCAGTTTCAAAGTGCTAACTTAGTTTGGTAGGATAAGATTTTTTTTCCAATCTAAATCTGCCCTATATATTAGTACATTAAAATACATGTGCTTAGGTAAAATCCCTAGCTAGATGGCGAAGAAGATGAAGTTTGTAAGCAACTAAAAATAAAATATAACAAGTAGCCAATCCAATCAACCCGGTGAAGTTTTTTTCTATTTTATTTCGTCACCACGTTCCCTCCTTTTCCATTTTATTAAAAGAAAAGAAGAAAAAAAAAAACCATAATAAAAAGCAACCCCGGCCCTTTTCCTAAAGCTTTCCCTCTCTTTGCGGAGAGTTTGAGTTATAAATAAAAAGATCTTGTATGCAGAGAAGTGCATGTCTGCTAAGAGTTGAGTTGAATATCGAATAATAAAGCTTGAGAGGTTCAAATACTTATGCGTGTAGTGTTTCTAATAATTGATATCATAGCTTGGATTTAGCGTTTTTCCAACATCTGAGACCAATGTATGGTAGCATTTTCCAGATATGCAATTCCAGTATTAATTAAAATCCTCATCTTGTATATATGATGTAGCTAGCGGGTTGGTTGAAAATAAATCCCCTCAAATAATTAAGGAGATATGTATAAATTGAAAGTCAGTCTTCCACAATCAACTTCATGGAACTTGCATCACTCCATTGACTACGTCGAGGTATGTATAAATTGGAGAAAGACAGGAAGTGATATCAGTGGAAAATTAGGGCCAAGAACCCCATTTTCCATGTTTGAATGGCTAGAATTGTCTGGTGTTGAGGAAGTTTATATGGTGGTACCAGCAGACAAATTAATTTTAGACATTTCTTTTAACAACGACAGCAATAAAAGTCCAGAAACAATGTGAACCACTAGACCCTTTATAAAAATCACAACTTTCTTTTCTTCTGAAAAATTTAAAGAGATAATTTCATCAACTAGCTAGGAGAGGCCAAAAAGTACTTGGGCAATCCAAAAGAAGCAAATTAAATAGGAAGATAATTAAAAACGTCTGCTACGATTTTAATTAGTTTTAATATAACACAAAATTCTATCAATTAGATCATCATATTTTGATTAAATTCCGAATAAGTTACCTTCTCTGTTGCATAACATATGAAATTCCCTCGTTATTATAATTGCAACATATATTAAAAGAACTAGCTAAATCATTTTAGTAATCCATAGTACCAGAATCTTTTACACTTTCATCCTCGAATTATTTTTTCAATTGTACAAATTTTTTGAGTATTCATATCTTCAATCCATAAGGATTGTCTTTGTATGGAGACAATTCTTTTTGAAAATCCAGATGGAATTTTGAACAAAAACATAATATATAGATAGGAAGATTAGATAATATTGATTTTAATAAATAAAAAGTCTTCCACCTACAAAGAGAATCATACCTTTTCAAGCTCTAAGATGAGACTTGATATTTTCTAGAACTAGTTTCCAAGTAGAACATAAGTCTCGGATTTATTTCTAGAGTAAGGCCTAAGTATTTAATGAGTAAAACTACACATTGGATGGTTTGGTCCATTTGGAATGCTCAAAACAATTTGATCTTCAATGAGGTTGGAAACAAACTAGGATGATATATAAACATTACTCATTATTCCATAGAGTTGTTTCACAGACAAAATATTATAATTAGAGTTTCTGCTATTTCATGATAGACACACGAAGATCATCAAATGGTATTCTTATGTGGATAAAAAAGGAAAGAGTACATGGTAAATTCTCATGAATTCCTCTTCCTCAAGTATGCTTAAGTGGATATATATATATAAACTGGTTCAACAGAAGACAGTGACATATTAATTCCTACGTACATTAGATTCATGTGTAAAAAGAAAAGCTGACAATAATTTAGCCTCCAACTTTATTTTCTTTGATAGATATCACCATCGTAAACAAGTTCTTCACCGTTAAATTAATCAAAACCTGCACATCACAAAAATATATTGGACAAATCGAAACCTTCAAGAAATTGCATATAGTTTCACGGAAAGTGAAATTACTTGCTGCAATCGACATTAGGGTTGATTCAATTTAGGTTTTACAAAATAGAAAAGAGGAAGTAATCTCGTGTACCTATAAAAAAAATTAATAGGTTGCAATCAGGTTTTTAACCAGGTCACCGGGTCAGCCAGGTTTTGCCTTTTTCTATTTTTTTAAAGTCGGCCCAGTTCCAGTCCTGGGTTGACCTGCCAGGCCGAGCCGGATTTCAAAATTATGATGAACCACGATAAAAAAAAGAAGAAAGAAAAGCATTGACATGTGATATGATCAACCTGTATTAAACACAGTCAAAGCCTATTTTAAAAAACATTGACTTTTTGATCAAAAAATTAAAAAATATTTATTTTAAATTGATGTTATTCTGATTTTTTTTAAAAAGAGTTATAGATTAATAAAAATTCAACTAGGAATAACTTGCTTGACCCGTGAACATGACTTAGACCTTATCATAGATAGAACTAGTGCCGAGGATAATAACTATGCCTATATATGCCTTTTCTTCTCTTCTCTTCCTATTTCCACGACCCCCACTTCTTTCTTTCTTTCTTTCTTTTTTTCTCTTCTTTTCTTTTTTGTATTCTTTGTCGTGTGTCTATTCTTCCCATGACCACAACAGTGTAGCAAATTTATATCAACATTTTTCAACCACCATCACTTTTCAACCACCATCACTTATGACAAATACACTAAAATCAGTTGCAATATTTATTGTAGTAGTTAGCAGTTGTTAGGTATTTATTGGTTGCTGCCAAAGCTTTCATTTCTCCTATAAATGGAGACAGAGAGAGCAAGAGTAGAGTAAGTGTGCAGTGAGTGCAAGTGCAACTGTGAGAGTGAAAAAGAGTAGATTTGAGAGAAACACCAAGTGTAAGAGTGAAACACTGGGTTTTGTGGGATTGTACTGGCTTGAGTTGAGTGTTTGTATCATTCCTCTAATAATATACAATCTGCTGCCTCCGTGGACGCACCCGGTTTTGGGAAACCACATAAAACTGCTTCTTTGTGTTTTATTTATGTTTGCTTTTGGTCCAATATGCACAACAAATTGGTATCAGAGTATTAGGGAAGTTAAAACACTGAAAAACATGTTTTTTCATCTCTCGGTTCAAAGTTGCAAAATTTTTATAGTCCTCAGATCTTGATTTTGACCACTTGCAGAGATTCCTCTCATCGATACGAGTTCGATGATATAAAAATCATCGAAATCAGAGTTGAAACGAGCCCTGTAGAGCTCGCCGAAGTTTCGCCTGAAATCTGCCGGATAAACCAGACAGTGCCGAAATTCAAGCCTGAGAAGACTGCCACGCCATCCGACACATTGACGCTGAGTCATCATCCACAGATGGTCCACAGTGCCATATCATCAGCCACGCCATCTAATAGTGATGGAATATTCTCTTGACAAAATAAGAATATTCCATTCACAGTGATAGAATATTCTTTAGCAGAGACAGAATATTCTTTTCCTGTGTCAACTCGGTTAGATTGGTTTTTTGGCCAACTCAGTGATGTTTTAGCCTGTTTTTGGCCGAGTCAAGCTTACTCCTAGCATTTTCAACCATTCTGGATGCAACCATGGTGTCCATTTTGTGAAACAGCAAACCGAACTTACTGTTTTGGCTCTTTTGAGTATAAAAGTGCGTGTTTTAACAATTTTAGAAGTTAATTTGTAATTCAAAGACGTCCTAATGGCTGATATTCCAGAAGAAAGATCAGCAGGGAATGCTAGTATACCTCCACAATACATCCTGGTATTGAGTACCAAATTTGAGGTGGAGAAGTTTGATGGGAAAGGTAATTTTGGCATGTGGAAATGTGAAGTTATGGATATGCTTATCCAAATGAATTTGGATTTCACTCTAGAAGATAAACCAGAGGATTTGGATGATAAAAGCTAGGAAAGGATAAATCAGTTGGCCTACAGTTCTATACGGCTTTGTCTTATAAAGGATCAGAAGTACGCCTTTTCAGAACAAAACTCTGCAAAGGAATTTTGGCAAGCACTGGAGGATAAGTTTATGAAGAAGAGTATAGAGAATCGTCTCTACTTAAAGAAAAGGATCTTCCGTTTTCAGCACAAGAAAGGTACTTCCATGAATGAGCATCTGAATGATTTCAATAAAATAATAGCTAATTTGAAGAATTTGGATGTGGAAATCAATTATGAAGATAAGGCTCTGTTATTATTGAATTCACTGCCTGAAACATATGAGCATCTCGTCACCACTTTACTATATGGTAAAGAAAAAATTAAATTCATTGATGTGTCTAATGTTTCGGTAAACAATGAGTACCGGAAGAAGGACCAAATTGTTTACAAGGAGTCAACGTCAGAAGCATTGACAGTTAGAGGCAGAAAAAACCCCAAAAGATTTCAAGGGTGAGGGAGATCTTGCTCAAAATTCAGAGGAGAATCATCAAATAGATGATATCTTGCAAAAAATGAGTGTGCCTTTTGTCACAAAAAGGGGCACTGGAAGAAAGATTGTCCAATCAAGGGCAACAAGAAAAAAGATGAACCAACTGTGAATGTTATACGAGATGAAGATGAACGAGACTCTGCATTCATGGTCTTATCACCAGAAAACCATTCTGGTGAATGGGTTCTTGATTATGCATGTTCCTATCACATGTGCCCCAACAAGCACTTATTCTTGAGACTCGAGGAGTTCGATGGAGGAGTTGTGTTGATGGGTAATGATGATGTTTGTGAGATCAAAGGGATTGGGACTATCCATCTGAAGATGCGTAATGGGGTAGTCAAAACACTAACAGAGGTACGATATGTACTTGACTTGAAGAAAAATCTCTTCTCACTTGGAGTCCTAGAATCCAGTGGTTATAAGATTATCATGTATGGTGGAGTCCTGAGAGCAATCTATGGTGCATTACTTGTCTTAAGAGGCACGAGGATAGGAAACTTATATTTCCTGGATGGATCTACAATTATTGGTACAACAGCTGTTTCCAAAAGCTTAGAAGATGATGAAGCAGATAATTCCAGACTTTGGCACATGCGCTTAGGGCATCCTGGTGAAAAGGCCTTGCAAGGATTAGTCAAACAAGGTCTATTAAAAGGCGTCAAGACTGAGAAGCATGAGTTCTGTGAACATTGTGTTCTTGGAAAACAGACAAGGGTCAAGTTTGGCATTATGGTACACAACACAAAAGGGATTCTAGATTATGTTCACACAAACGTATGGGGACCTTCAAAGAATGAATCTCTTGGTGGTAATCATTGATTTGTTACTTTTATTGATGATTTCACAAGACGAATATGGGTGTATATGATGAAACACAAGGATGAGGTCCTTGATATCTTTCTGAAATGGAGACTCAAACTGGAAGGAGAGTTAAGACTTTTCGGTCAGATAATAGTGGTGAGTACACTTCAGATCCTTTCTTTGAAGTTTGCCAAGATGAAGGGATCAAACGACATTTTAATGTTCATAAAACACCATAACAAAATGGAGTAACAGAACGCATGAATCGCAAATTGGTGGAGAAAGTCCGATGTATGCTATCATATTCGAGACTAAGCAAAGTGTTCTGGGGCAAGGCATTAAGCTATGCTCGTCATATTGTTAATCGGTTACCTTCAACAACATTAAATGGAAGAACCCCCTTGGAGGTATGGTTAGGCTCTCCTACAAATGCTTATGACTCTATGCGTATATTTGGTTGCTCGGCATATTATCATGTTACCGAGTCCAAGCTAGATCCTAGAGCCAAGAAAGCTATATTTTTAGGCTTTAGTGGAGGAGTAAAAGGTTATAGACTCTGGTGTTCTGAATCAATAAAAGTGATTTTGAGTAGAGATGTCACTTTCGATGAGTCTGGCATGCTACAACAAGAGAAATTGTAGGAGAAGGAAAAACAATTTGGTGATGCACAACAGGTGGAGTTGGAGATTTCAGTCATTCCTATAAAGATTGTTCAGGCAATCCCCACTGAAGGAGATTCAGATGAAAGTTCAAATGAAGAGGATGCAATAACTCCAGAAACCACATAACAAGAATCCATTGCAATGAGTAAACTGAAAAGAGCTATCAAGAAACTTGCTTGGTATTGTAATATGATGGCTTATGCATTTCCGGTGATTGATGATGGAATCCCCCACACCTACAAAGAAGCAATACAGAGTGTAAAAAGTGAAAAATGAAAAGAGGCAATGGATGAAGTGATGAATTCTCTCAACAAGAATCAGACTTGGGATTTGGTACAACTTCCTAAAGGAAAGAAGACAATTGGTTGCAAGTGGGTATATGCCAAGAAGGAAGGTAATCCTGAAAAAGACAACATTCGTTTCAAAGCAAGATTAGTAGCAAAAGGCTATGCTCAGAAGGAGGGGATAAATTATAATGAGGTATTCTCTCCAATTGTTAAGCATTCATCAATCCATATTCTGCTAGCCTTGGTTGCACAATTTGATTTGGAGTTAGCTTAACTTGATGTGAAAACTGCCTTTCTACGTGGAGATTTGGAAGAGGAAATTTACATGTCTCAGCTAGATGGTTTCAAAGTCATTGGGAAAGAGAATTGGGCTTGTAAACTGAAGAAGTCATTATATGGATTGAAACAATCTCCTTGCTAGCGATATAAGCGATTTGATAAGTTCATGACAGAACATGGATACACACGGAGTTAGTTTGACAACTGTGTATATTTTCGCAAACTTCTTGATGGTTCTTTCATCTATTTGCTCTTATATGTGGATGATATATTGATTGCATCGAAGAACAAGGTGGAGATTGATAGACTGAAAGCTCAACTGAGAATTGAGTTTGAAATGAAGGGCCTTGGAGAAGCTTAGAAGATTCTTGGCATAGAGATTCGGAGAGACAAAAGAAAAGGCACAGTCTGTTTGACACAGACCTAATACTTGAAGAAAATTCTACAGAGATTTAGGGTAGATGGTAAGACCAAGCCTGTAAGCACACCTTTAGCTCCTTATTTTAAGCTAAGTGCTTCAATGTCTCCACGCACAGAGGAAGTGCAAACATATGGCTCAAATTTTGTATGCAAATGCAGTTGGTGCATTAATGTATGTAATGGTTTGTACGAGACCAGATATTTCACATGCTGTCAATATGGTGAGCAGGTATATGCATGATCTGAGAAAGGGTCACGGGTAGGTAGTTAAATGGATTCTACGGTACATTCATGGCACAACTAATATTGGTTTGAAGTTTGAGAAGGATTATAGACTCGGATAAAATTTAGTTGTTTATGTGGACTCGGACTATGCTGGTGACTTAGACAAGCGTCGTTCCATAACAAGTTATGTGTTTACACTTGCTAAAGGGCTTGTAAGTTGAAGGTCAACGTTATAATCAACAGTAGCTTTGTCAACAACTGAGGCAAAGTACATGGCAGTAACGGAAGCTGTCAAGGAAGCTATTTGGTTACATAGGTTGACTGAAGATTTGGGAATTGTTTAAGAGCACGTAGATGTTCATTATGATAGTCAAAGTGCTATTTGTCTTGCAAAGAATCAGGTTCATCATTCCTGCACCAAGCACATCGATGTTCGATTTCATTTTGTTCGAGAAATTGTGGATGAAGGGAATATTCTAGTATAAAAGATTGGTATCACATATAATCCAGCTGACATGCTCACAAAATGTGTCTCAAGGATCAAGTTCCAATATTGTTTGGACTTGGTCAACATCTCTTGATGTTGAGCACCTTCAGGGTGCAACGCCATATGGCGTATGAGATGTAGCATTGATTGATCACGAGAGTTGGATGGAAAAATCTTGCCAAGGTGGAGAATTGTAGCAAATTTATGTCAACATTTTTCAACCACCATCACTTTTCAACCACCATAACTTATGACAAATACACTAAAGTCAGTTGCAATATTTATTATAGTATTTAGTAGCTGTTAGGTATTTATTGGTTGCTGCCAAGGCTTTCATTTCTCCTATAAATGGAGACAGAGAGAGCAAGAGTAGAGTAAGAGTGCAGTGAGTGCAAGTGCAACTGTGAGAGTGAAAAAGAGTAGATTTGAGAGAAACACCGAGTATAAGAGTAGATTTGAGAGAAACACTGAGTGTAAGAGTGAAACACTGGGTTTTGTGAGATTGTACTGGGTTGAGTTGAGTGTTTGTATCATTCTTTTAATAATATATGTCTCTATAAATGTACCCGGTTTGAAAGAACCATATAAATCTACTTGTTTGGGTTATATTTATGTTTGCTTCAAAGGATAAGCTAATTAAAGCATCTGGAACCAGACAGAGGAGCCAAAATTAATAAAAGAACATAGACATTCATCTGCTGACATTAATGCATCCCTAGCCAGGTTATTTCTCGTACCAACAGCGACAGCACTAGCTAGCTAGCTCTATAGCATTGAGGAGAAGTACATCAAACGATGGTATACAAGCTGCTTGGTAATAAGCAATTATTACAAGGAAATTTCAGTCAAACCAAAGCAGCACAGCAGTAATTG
>Ga0325403_1002411_pt1 | contig 16518 bp, 8 predicted proteins | sample PopdelMetagenome_19_FD_205665 | JGI IMG/M metagenome (GOLD analysis project Ga0325403, IMG submission 205665) | Populus deltoides microbial communities from Bellville, Georgia, United States - Xylem-PdKOR-R4 | ecosystem: Host-associated > Plants > Phyllosphere > Stem > Wood/Secondary xylem...
AGGTTTGAATAGAAAATCTTAATTAATATTTGAAGCAAAACCAACCAAGGAGAAATTAAGTTGATGGTTCCACTCGTAATTAGAAAAACATTTAATTAATTAATTATAATATTAAGAGACTTGTATGCCACGAATGAGATTCTTAAATCACTCTATCTCCTTGTGATGATGTCACGCTCATGCCTTAATAATATATACGAACCATTCTGAATATTTTACAATTCACTCAGGTGGCAAAGTGGATGTTCAGCTCAGGTAAATGAACAACATACAACGCTAGTAGTAATCCACACACGAACAATTAATAAAAAATTTCCTTAACCTTTTCAGGAAAGAATTGTTATGCTTTTGAGTGCTAATTTTTTTATTTTGTGTTTTTCAAGAGTTTTGTGCTGTAAAAAAAAAGATGTATAATATTCTATTTATAAAAAAATCTAAAAACCCTATAAATAAAAAAAATATCAATTTGTCCTCTAAATAATATCAAATATATTATTCCAAGATAATTTTAGAAATTTATTCAATCAAGCCCCTACTTGATTTTTTCTTTGGTCTGAAATTGTAATCCCTGATATTAATTATATTCAAGTTATTAATTTTTAAAATTTATTTACAATCAAGTTACACTTGATTAATCATCTCGGTTTGATTTCTGACCAATGATTCTTATGTGTATAACTTATTAGGTTAACCCAAATATAAATTATAATTTTAAATAAAATAGAATTAAATAAATAAATTAATTATCAATTCATTGATTTATATTTCAAGATCAAGTACAATGTCTAGCAACGTGTTATGATCCCCCAAATATTAGTAAAGTTACAAGTGGTTTGATTTAACATTTTAATAACCGATTTCTCAGTGTAATTATTATCCCTTTATCAATAACGTTTTGAATTAGTTATTATAGCTTGAAATGTGTCTACTCTATCAAATCATGTTTGTTCTCCACACCATAGTTATTGATTATCTGAATAATATTTAAAAATCTTTCAAATCTCATTCCATCTTTTGCAAGGATTTTCAATCAATATTATTTGAGAACAAATAAAATATTTTATCTAATTAATATAGGGTAATGGATCCTTTCTTGATTACTGAAATACCTTAATATAGTTCATGCTATATCCAATATTTACCTGTTTATTACCCTTGATTAGGACAACTTGTAGCGAGATTAAAGCATAACACTTTCTATATAAGATAATTTAGTGATTTCGAGTATAAGGATCACTCATACAGCTATCACACAAGCCTTTCCATAGACATAGGTAATCTCTCCATATAAAATTCTCATGCGGGTCATTTCATACATGTCATCTGAAAACTCCCACATATTAGTTCTAGGTATTTCTTATACTCAATCTTATGATAACAACTGCTTCCTTTCATAAAGGAAAGAACATATGTACTTATCTTAACAACTCTAATTAATGTTCAATTTTAATAGAGCATTAATCGGGAATATTTAGGAATAATATTTTGATGCAATAGAAATCTCATAATTATAACAACTTTATAATTTTCATTGCAAAACATTTTTATTCCAAGAACTATATCTTTACTCTAAATTTATTAATCAAATATTAGATTCATTAATCAAATATTTGATGAATATTAAAGATAAATAAAGCCTTTATGAAAATTAAATTAAATAAATATTACATGAAAAAGTCAATGCCACGTGTAACAAACTGACTGACTACATGGCATATACACTAACAATCTTTCACTTGCATTAAAGTTAGTAACTCATGTATCAAATATCATATTGCTTTACTTGATGATAATACTTTTACTAGGATAATGTCTTAGTAAGAGAATCTACAAGATTCTCTTTAGTGGGTATTCACTCTATTTTCACATCATTTATTTATATGATTCTTTAATAAAATGGAATTGTCTAAATATATTTTTGGATCATTGATGAGACTATGACTTCTTTGCTTACGAAATACATCAATTGTTAATTCAATACAAGGCTATTGGATCAACAAAGCTAGTAACCACATCTAATTTAGTGATAAATTTTTTGGTTCAAACAATCTTTTTTATCCTCTCAAACACAGAGGTATACTAAGCTTTAGTTGTAGAATTTATTTTGGTCTCTTATTTGAAACGCTTCTAACTCACAACAGTATTATTTGGAGTAAAATATAACCAAATTGATTTTTTTTTTATTTTCAACATCTGATTGAAAACTAGCATTCAAATAACCATGAACTACCAGTTCATCTTCGCCATAGACAAGAAAAACATTATTAGTTCTTCTTTTGAAAGGTTTGCATGTTTTGAGATAAACAATTTTGTTAAATGAGATGATATAAATAATATATTATAGTTTCTTTTGGATAGACCATAAACTTATATTTATTTAACTTAGCTCCTAACTTGTTAGATACAATATATTTGACATAAACGTCACATCTCAAATCTTTAAGTATGATGAGATTAGTCTTTTACAATTTGATATCTCATAAAGAGTCTTATCAATAGATTTTGATGGAACCCTATTTAAAAGGTAACCAATAGTTTATAGGGTATAACTCTAGAAAGAAGATGAAAGGTTTATATAGCTCATTATGGATCGTACAATATCCAATAGGATGCAATTTCTCCTTTTAGAAACTCCATTATATTGTGGTGTTCTAGGAAGTGTCCATTATAAGAGAATCTCATCCTGTTTTAGATAATCTTGAAAATATAGACTTAAATATTCACCATCTCGATAAGATCGAAGTATCTTAATATACTTTTTAATTTATATTTCAACTTCATTTTTGAATTATTCAAACATTTCAAATGACTTAGACTTTCATCAAATACACATTGTCATAACCCAATTTTGGGTTCTCTCAAATTGTCTTTTTCTCTTAAAAAAATAAAAAAAATAAAAAAGAAAAAAAGAAAAAGGACTAGTAACTTGGTTAACAATAACAAGCTCAAAAGGGATTTAAAAGCATGCAGGAGGCAAACTAGAATCTTGGACAAAATTGGAAACTCAATTGCACCTTTAAAAGGACCTAAGAGTGAAGGATAATCTAGATTCAAGATTAATTTAAATGAATATCAGACGAATTTGCATAATAATTAAGTATGAGGACTTAATTAGATTTTTAATAAGCTAATTTGATTTAATCACAGATCTAATTAAAAATTTTATCAAATTTAAGAATTAATCCAAGTCGAAATTAAAAGAATTAATTAAGTGCAAGGACTTGAATAGACTTTTAACAGGATAAATCAATTTTATTAAGGATGTAATTGCTGAAAACTTAAATTTGGAAGCCTAATTCGGGTTTAATTGAGAAGATTGAGATTCTGGAAGGTCAAATTTAATTTTTACAAATTCAATCAGATAAAATCAAGGGAAGAATTGCAAGAAAATCAAAGTTTGAAGGGGGGTCAATTATGAGCCAAATTGAAGAATTCAAGACCAAGGACCTCTCTGTAAAAGACGCTCGTATTCAGGGACCAAATTTGGTTAAAAATAGGGGTGAAATTGAAGAAATTAGAAGTTTGAAGGTTAATTGAGGACAAAATTGAAAATATCTAAGACTATGAAGTAAGTTGAAAAAGATGCTAAGATAAAAGGGACCTTTTAAAACTTCGCAAGGGTAAAATTGAATTGTTTCTTGAAATCAGAATTCGATTAAGGTTCCAATTGAGCAAATTCAAAGATTAGGCGTTGAAATCAAAAGGGGAACTTATGACCTCATTGAATTTAAGGTTACCAAAAGGACTTGTTTTGGTGTAAAACAACACCATTTTGTCTAACATTAAGACAAAAAAATATAAAAGTCAGATGACATGTTGTCTGACACTATTAATTATCTTGTCCAAAAGAACTAGTGAATCATGGCTGAGGTTCCTCCTTGAAGTGCCTTTTTCTCCATAATTTCTCCCCCATACAAAACAAAAAACATACCGCCTTCACACCCTGACATTGTACTACATCTTTAGCCTTGTCCCCATTGGGTTTCAGCCTTGTAGCAGCTATAATACCCGTCTAAAGAGACTGACTTGGCCAACGTTAACAACCTAGTTTTGCAGTACCAGGTTGTTGGCTTGTGGGCAATGGTTGAGATCCTTTCCAAGCGAATCAATAGCCATGTAAGCCCGAAAGGGACCCCAAGAACCCCCTTCACCTCCTATAAATATGAGTGTGTCTCAACCAAATGAAAGAGAGAAAAAAGAGAAAAAAGAAAGGAAAAAAAAGCCTCCCTTGCAGTTTCCATAATCCAACTGAAACCCACTACACCAACCATCACTCATTGTCACCTCTCCTCTTCCCCCTAGTTCACAACCACCTTACCGTCATACACCATCGTAAGCCTTCTTGCACAACCTCTTCACCTCCAAAATTCCCATCCACTGCATCGATTGCAATCGTGGACAGCCACCACTTCTCAGTCAAACCACCACTAACCAGTAGACCTCCCTAGGCCAGGTAACGTTTTCTCTTCTTGCTTCCTCATGTAAATCCCTGCATGATAATGTATTAAGGCATTGTAAAAGAATGAAAAACACGTGTGGTTGCTAGAATCCTGCTTTTGCAACACAACGCCCATTAGGCCAGTTAATTAAGTCATAATGGGGACAAGACCTCTCATTTAAGCCCGATCGTGTGGGTGTGCTGGGCTGGGCTTTTCATATAAATAAGGATTTTAGGCAGTTTGCGACCCAACCAGATCAGGTTGGTCGAGCATGAGCCCACACCATATGGTTGGGCTTGGGCCTCGGGTTAAGAGGCTTAAACCACATGGCTAGGTTGAGCCTATTCTAGAAATAATAGCATGTTTGGCTAGTCAAAGTTTTACCAAAGAGAAAAATGCCTTTTGTGCTCTTAAGGCATGTTTGTCAAACACGATCTTAAGATAATTTTTAAACCTCTGACTTTTAGTTAAGGACATGTTTAGCAAATACACCCTACTGATTTTCCAGCAATATTTTTTTTTGTGCTTTTGCCAAACAAGCCATAATAATTTCCAAAAATTATGAAAAAATTTAGGGATCATTTTAAAATTATTTGTGGGTCCCTCACATGTGTTTCTAACAATTTCACTTAATATTTAGGTTGTAGACTTATAATGTAAGATACTGACCCGAAATAAACTATAATGACATTATAGTAATTTTGGAGACTTTCCCCATGATATAAATAGCCACTTGGCTAGCTAAGGAAGCCAAGTGCAGCCGACGACAATAAAAAGAGAAGGGGGGGGGGATTTTCATGTTTTTCTTTAAATTTCTTCCACAAAATCTCACCAAAACCACTAGATTAAGAGGTAAAAAGGAAAATTGAAAGATTTGGGAGATGTATTTATACAAATTGGGAGGAATTAAACTTAGGAGAAGGAGATGAATTTAGGAAAAACAAGGAAAAAAGAAAGGAGGGGAGAACAACCAAGCAAATATTCTTCCCATTCTTTTCCACTTGAAAATTTGATATTAAAAGGTAAGTTAGTTGAACCAATTCGTAACGTGGAAAATGAAATAATAAATGTTATTGGTATATTTAGTGTAAAAATATGATAATTATATGAAAATAATTAAGTAGCATGTTATATGATTCCAAGAGTTGGTATACAAGGTGATAATGAAATATTTTGGTTGATAACAAGAGTTATTGCTCCGGTTAGATTTTAATGCATGAGTGGTTCATGATCAGTATGCCAAGCAGGTAGGATTTCTTCTCAATTTATTTTTATTTATAAAAAATAATAAAAAGAATTAAATGGGTACGTATGCTTTATGAAAGTCGTGGATATATTTGAATAATTATTATTTTTTATCATATTATAAAAGAAAAGAATATAATTTTTTTTTAATAAATAAGACTTGATTAGTTATCCTGTAATTTTGAATGCTAATGATGTCAATAGAATTTTATCAACAGCGGCATTTAACCTTGGGAAAAGAAAAGAGAGAGTATGTTAAGTAAGACTTGATTAGCATTCGAACTATTGACTCAAATTGAGGACTGTCCCATTCTTCATGAAGGCATCAACTGGTAAGAAACGTTGTATGCCTTGCTAGATTGTAAACAAGGCATACCCTAAGAAAGCCCTAATTCGAATTTCAAACGGATGCCATCCTTCCACTCCTCACATTTCTTGGCTCTTCTCTAATGGGCCAGAACTCTTCTCCGAGAACTTGTAGTGCTGGGTTCTAAGCTCCAACATCTTCTCAACTTCCTCGATTGGAAGCCCCTTTGTTTCTGGCACATAGATTAGGACGAAGATCAAAGCCACAACAGATATGATCCCAAAAATTAGGAATGCCGAGGATGTCCCAATTGCTTGTGTTAAGGACTGGAAGGACTGGGCAACGATGAGGTTTGAGATCCAGTTTGCAGTGGCAGCTATTCCTCCACAGACCCCTCTAAACCTCAAAGGGTAGATCTCAGAATTGACAATCCATGGGACAGTACCCATTCCTGGAGAGAAGAATATGATGTAGAGTGTCAGGCCAATTAGTGCAACCCATCCGTATTTGCTTGGACATCCTCTTGTGTACCATTCCCTATGGCTCTTATGGCAAAGATCCTTCACTGTGCTATTTGAGATCAAACATGATCCTGGCAGTAGCTGCAATAAAACATCATCATAGATTACTCTGGCAGGATTTCTTAGAAGGAGGGTTTTTGAATTAGTTGAGACAAAAGTATTTCTCTTTGTTTCCATGTCTCAGACACTAGTTGTTTCTCATTCTTCAGTAGCGGGAAGGATACCGTGTTTCATGTCGGTCGCTTCATTTTATTAGTGAGCTTAGCGATTCAATATCAAGTAGGTCCAAATTGTTGAACGTTTTGTTAGCTTTTGAACATCCCGTATTTTAGAATTGAGATTTTATTGCAGTATAGCTGGCTACTCGTTAATGAGAACCATGCTATGGGTAGGATTAATATAGTGGTAGGTGTAATATACCTTATCAGAAGCTGAAGAACAGAATCCACAATCTGGATGTGAAGCCTTCAAACACTTCATGCAGTCCCAACCAACAGCATTTGTGACTGAACTGTAATCTTGGCAGGTGTAGGCAGCAAAGCTTGATTCAGTTGCTATAACGATCGGTGAGTGAGTTGTAGTCTCACGGAAAATTCCTGATAAAAGTCCAAGAGAGATTACGACACCAAACAAACTGATGATTAGGAGTTTCTTCCTTCCTGTCCTGTCAACGAAGTATATGCTCACAATAGAGCCGAAGGCATTGAATCCAGCAGTGACAAGTGAGAGGAGGAGTGCAGTTTGGTTAGAAGCAAAACCAGCCAACTGAACTATGGTAGGACTGTAATACATGACTGTATTAATGCCCACAAACTGCTGGAAAACCTGAAGGCCAACACCTGCAATGAGTCCTCTTCTCACTGTTTGGGTTTGCAATAGTTTGATGAGATTGATCTTCTCAGAACCCCCTTCTTCCAGAATTTCTTTGTCAATTGATTCCTTTAGATCCTGGATTTCTGTTTCAACGTCATCAGCTGGATATATTTTCCTGAGGATGGCTTTGGCTTCTTCTTCTCTTCCCTGCAGTATGTAAAATCTTAGAGGTAGGAAAAATAGAATTTCTTATGAAGAATTAGGAAAGCAAATGTTGGAGAAAAATAAAAGGAGAACCTTGCGAAATAGCCAGCGGGGGGACTCTGGAAGAAGAAGCATTAGGCTGAACTGCAGCAGAGCTGGAACTCCTGCAATCCCAAGCATCCACCGCCATGTTCCTGGTGCCTAGAAAACACATGGCAAGTTATAGCATTGTCATATTTACCAAACAGAACATGTGATGTACAAGTAAGTATCAAATAAACCTGTCTACTGAAAAATCTCTCTTACAAACTTGGGTATAAAACCAACTTCAAATAAGCTTGCATGGTAATGGGCAAATTCACAGAGCTTCAGTTTTAGCTTTATCTTGGTAAAGGCCAAGTTGATGAGATAAGAGAGGAACTGGCCGCCAGTAATGAGAAATCCATTGGTACTGACAAGGGCACCTCGGATTTTTGCAGGAGAAGCCTCTGAAATGTAGAGAGGGGCAGTCATAGATGCCATTCCAACACCGAGTCCAACAAAAACTCTACCAATGATGAGAAGAGCTGGGCCAGGAGCAGAAGCCATGATAACAGCTCCAGTGAAGAATAGGAAATCTGCTATGAGGATTGCACTTCTCCTCCCATACCGGTCATTCGCCCATCCACCAATTGCTGCTCCTATGATTGGTCTGGCAACTGCCATACTCACAATGCTCTCAAAAATCAAGAACATGCATTAGCAACTAAGAAAAAGCCATTAAACACCTATTACTGTCTTTGACAGATTCCAAAACTACTATACTTCGTCAAAACCAAACACATAAACACCTTTTAAATATCCTAACAATATTAACAACTTCAAAACAAGATTAATCAATCAAAACAACATTTTCATTCATAAATCCATATAAATGCTAAAACACAAAATAATGCAAAAAAAAATTCAAAAACAATATTATGCATTGAAAAAGCATGAATGAGCAGGTCATATGAACTCCACCCTTGAGTTTTCACATGGTTATACTTTCTCCAAGATTGTTAGCTATAGGCTACTACTTCCCTTCTCTTTTTCTTCCTTCTTAATTCTCTTCAATTTTCTATTCTTTCTAAAGCTTGTTAAATGCTATGTTAGGTCTTTAAACATTCACACTAGGGTTATTTTTCACAGAGTATATCCTCATGTTTTTCTCTTCATTCTCTCTCTCTTTCTTTGATTTCTAGGTATATTTATAGGGTTTTTTCTAGATTGTTTTTGTGAATTCCCTTAAATATTGATTAAAGCTCATTCATTTGATCAAAATAAGAGAACTCTAAACAAATGTTAACAGCTGAAACCTTTGTCTTTCAATGGTTTTTAGGGATGATGGTTTTGCCTAGGTGGTTTTCTTTTTCTTGGAAACAAAGGCATGCATTTCTCACATTCTGATATTGGATGAAAGATTTATGGCTCTTGATAAGGACTCTTTGAGAGTTTCTAAGTGTGAACATATGAAAAGGATAAGTGATTCTGCACAAATGGATATTTCAGTTAAAGCTGACTGAGTTGACCACTTTCGAGGTTTCGCTAGAGAAACTTCAATGTAAATATCATTGAAGACGACTTGAACCTAGTAGAGGAGACGCACACCTTTCATTTGGATCTATCCTTGCTCTATTCAAAGGTTTATAACTCTATATTTATTCGCTTAAAGGTGCCAACTTGATTAGCCTAGAATCTGAAAATGCAATGATAGTTGATTAGGGACAAGATGTTGGAGATTTTTATGGAATAATTGGGATGTAAATGTCTAATTTCGTGGAAATGAGATTGTAGAGGGCATGTTCTTCTTCCATTTGCAAAATACCCCATGCCATTTGGAGGTCTAGAATTCTATAACGAGCTCTTGGAAGGTGCTAACCTGGTCATCCAAAACTACAAAGGAAGGAGATGAACAGTGGGTGAACAAAGCGTTGTCTAGGTTAAATCTCTAGAAATTAGGGTTTCTAATTTGGGATCTGACATATTTTATTTTTATCCCCATTCTTCCAATTGCTTTTAATTGCACTAGTAATTGCCTCCCAAACTCTTAATTTCATGAAATTTCACCTCTGCTAAACTCAATTATTAGACCAAAAGTTTAACTTCACTTTCATCTTGATCCTTAGTTTCTGATATGTGCATTTGGATCCTTAATTGATCATCAAATTTTTATTTTTTTTAAATTTGGTCTTTGATTTAGTCAGTTTTAACCCTTGAAGTCTTACGCCTTTACGATTTGATTCTTGATTTTGAATTTCTTCAATCAAACCCCTAATTGGCTATCAAAATTTAATTTTTTTTTACAATTGAGCCCTTTATTTGACCAAATAAACTTTTCAAATTTCAATTTCAGTCCCTTAAACTTCAATTTTTTCAATTAACATCTAAATTAACTCTAAAAAAATTGATTTTTCTTACAATTAAGTCATCAATTAAGCCTTCTAAAATCCTCTTTGATTCCTTTCTCCTCCAAATTTGTATTTTTTTACCCTAAATAAAAACATTTTACCAAATGAGTCTTTTGTCAATCAGAATTAGACTGTTAATTTTATTGATCTTTGTACATTCTGGTCCTCCAAATTTTCCACTTGTTATTTTGGTCATTCTCCACCAACTTGAAAAATCTTCTAAGTTTTATTTACGTGTAACCTCTTGTATTTTGGATTTTTTTTCTATTTTTTTGGGTAAAAAATAGGTAACAACAACAATTATTATTTTTCTAAATTATTTATTATTACTACTTAATCTCTAAAATCCTCACCTTATACTATACAATTGTTCATCAGTGTTGATTAATTTCTCTTATAATTTACATTTATACCTGGGATCAACAATTACAAATTACAATCACAAAGAAATCTAAATGAGATGGGAAAAATACTATACCTCCTCACACGTGAGTTGTGTTTTTTCTCTTTTTATTTTGTTTTTAAAGTACTTCTTCTTTGGTTATCAATTTTTTTTTAAATTCATTTTTCCATATTATATTGACTGAGGATTAGATTTGATAATTTTTTTTTTATAAGGTTATCACATGTCAAAAAAGTGTCATGACATTGGGTTAATATTTCATTTTACAAAAATAAAAAAAAAAACAAATTTAGTACTTGCAAAAACATTTAAAATGTGAGGGCCAAATTTGTTAGTGAGATAAAAATACAAGCTTTTTTAAACTATTCATAAGGCTCATTTTTTAAAATTCTTTCCTCCAAAATCTTTTCTTTTTCAATTTGGGTCCCTGTAATATAAAACTTTTACATTGTAGTCCAAAATTTTATTTATTTATATTTCAATCTATGAGTTTGAGATAGAAGAGAGATAGTCATCGAAATATGATGGAGGAGAGAAAAAAAAGTTGGATGACCAGATTCTGTGAATAAAAAAACCAAATTTAGTGTCAATATGTACAAGAAAAGTGCTATTTAAATGTCTTTTAACTTCCAAATTTCCCATAAAAGTAAATCATGATTGTAAAGAGATTTTTTTATGATTTATTTTTATTCTTTTTATCTTATTTAGAGTTGTTTTGAGTTGAAAAATTAGTTTATTAAGGTTTCAAAAATGTTTATTAAGTGTTTTTTAGACGAAATGAGTAAAAATAGTTTTGTTGGATCTAAGAAACCCCAACTCAAATTTTGAACCACGTTTTTAATGATCGAAATCTAAGTAGTCAAGCGATGCATCATCTACGCTATTTTTTTTAAAATGTAGATGATATATTGTATACATCTAACCAAAATAACAAGAAGACTAGTTGTGAGGGTTTGGCCTCGCAAACCTCTGTATATCAGGTTTAACATTGTAGGTCCATGTGAGTGGGGCCTTCTATTATGCCAAGCATGTGGGCCCCATCTCTCTGGCTTTGTTATTTGACCATCTTTATGGTTTTCTTCTAGAGTTTTTTAGATTTTTATTGAAATACATTATATAAAAAAATACATTATACCTCCTCCCATCTAACAGTCATTTTGTATTTATCTTCCAGGGTTTACCTAGATTATTCCCTGACACATATAATCTCCTTCCATTAAATATTCTTTATTTGGAGTGCATAAACTTGAGAATAATGGTTTCTCTTGAACAAGACAATTGTTGCTAGCCAACCATTGTTACAGTTTCCATTAAATTGGATGAACTTGGAATAATTTATCTGCTAGCGATGGTTGTTAATTAATGAGATTTTCCCAATATTTCAGTGCCTATAAGTCAAGGATTGTTTGATGAAGAGTATGGTGAAGGATCTTTTGTCTAGGCCTTCCATGCTTGAGAATGGTAACCAGGATAGTTCTTTGCTTGATGCTGTGAGTATTTCATCCATTTTTATGCAATTTCGAGATCTTCTTGTCTTTTTTGCATTTAGTGTCTGCATATGTGCTTATTTGTGCCCGGAAAGCTATGGTATCTTTAATTTATTTGTGATCATTCTTTGGTATATAGAACTTTGGAGGAGCCCAAACGATTCTCATATGTATAGAATTGGCCCTTCAGTTCCCTTGCATTGCCACTGACGAATAGCCAGAAATAGCATGGCAAGAAAACTGTGACCGACACAAGCCTTGCTTACACCAAGTCTGAGTTTGCAAATTCGCATCAAAGCACACCAGTCCAAGCACGGATTGGAACCACAAATCAGTCAACAATAACACTGCTCTACCATTAAGTAACTAATCATTCATAAAACCCACAAAATAAGAAAAGGTTACAGCACCAAAATTATCAAAGATGCTAGACTAGCATAGCACCATTCTTGTCCTGAGCAATGGATATATCATAGCCAATGTATTTGTTGGGCATTATGATGACAATAACAACATGTTGATCACAGCACGAAAAACATTTGTTAAAGATGTATACTACTTTCCCTCTAAACAGTAAACAGTACAGGTTATAAGATACATGTGCCACACTTGTGATTGACGGAACCCAAAGTGGTGCCGGTTAAACTGAAAAAAGTTGTATGTACAGCATAGCACCAATTGCAGTAGCATATAGACTTGTAGTATGAGATGGTTGGATCTCAGTAACAAGTGCAAGAACCCAGTTTTTAGGCAGACAAGCTCGAGTGATGCAGCTAAAAGATAAATAGGAAATAATCGAAACATTGAAAATAGGTGAAACTTGAAGAGAAACAATGAAGCCACAAGAGTTTTTTTTTCCCCTTCAATTCTACAAGATGGTGGACGAGCAGGCAGAGGACACAAGGCATTGCAAGCAGGAGCTACACTGAATAAGTGGAGAACATGATTTTGGTGAAAACAAATTGACAGTGACCTTTCCAACCTAGAGTAATCCATCAAAAGACAAAACAAGCAAGATAATGTTGATCTACTAAAACAAAACAGTATGATTTTATCAGCGGGACTTCTTGAGGCGTTTGGGGGGCCTCATTGTTTCTTTTCTTGAATCATCAGCAGCAGTAGCAGCTCTTAATTCAACAAATGGCTGCAAGTAAGTTTTTTGACAAACACTTAAGTGATAAGAACTGAATTGAGCAAGTATAAGAAAACGAAATAGTTAGATGGAGGGAAGGAGTGACCTCTTGGCAATTTTTCTGTAGATCCAAAAGTTGCTGACAATAAAAAAGGCACTGAGCGTGGTACACCGCTGCCAGCTCTTTGATCAACCCCTTCCTCTTAATAATACCAATCACTATCTCAAGGTGAATTAATCAGTCAGGTAGATAGAAGATAGACAAAACAGAAAACCCTAAAAACAAGACAATACAATAGAAGAGAAGAGAAAGGGAGTTTACTTCGACTGGGATCGAATGGAGTTGGAGGATCGGATTGTAGTTCCCGAGCCCTAGTTTCTTCAGCGGCCGCGGAAGGAGGAGGAGGAGGAGGTACAGTTTGTTTTTCTCCTTCTTCGCCCATTGGACCCCGACTCTCTCTCTCTCTCTGTCTTTGATAGATAAAATTTGCAAAAGATTTATTTTTTATTATTATTATAAAGCAGCACAGCACATCTTCTGAGCGTAGACGACTTTGATCCAAAGAGAAAAGCGCAATCATATGGTCGTCCCTGTAATTATAAGTATAATAATAACTAAACATTTAGATAATCATTAATTTTAGAATTTATAAAATTAATTGAAATATATTTAAGTAATTCAAATATTAAAATTTATAAATATTTTTTTTTTAAAATTTCACATCCAAACTATTTTTTTACATTAATTTTAAGATTTATATTTTTAATTAATAATCTTTGTTAAAAAAAGAACCTTAACAGAAACCATTAACTTCTCTATAAAATGTTATCATTTTCTATAAAAATCAGTACAATATGAATGAAAATATAAACCAAAAACATGAGAATTATTATTATTTTTTTAAAAATAAGGGTAAAATTAATACATAATAATTTTTTAATGATAATATCAAGATTGTATAGTTATGTAGTATTTTTGGTAATACTTAAAAGCCTTTCTTTTTAAGGATGAAGAAAAAGATTCGGAAAATAATATATGTATTATAAATTTGACTACGAAATCGGGATGCCATGGATTAGGATTTTTCTTCCTCCTCCTCCTCTTATTCTTGTTTTGTAAGTTCCCTACTTTATTTTTCATTTGATTAATTCTTGAAAAAGTGGTGTGGTGCTATTCAAGAGAGGGTATTATTAAAAAAAAAAAAAATTAATGACCCAAATCAATTCTAATAACAAATAAAACAAAATAGTTAATTTAGGTACTTTCCAAAAATGTTTTTGGATAGAGTTCAATTAGATTAGTAACCTATGCATCAAATTGAAGCAAAATTTGTGTGAACATAAGGAAAAAAAATGGAGACAAAAAAAAGAAGAAGAAGTTAAACTTAAAATATGATGCATATATTAAAAAAAATAGATTGAGAATTATATAAATATATGTCCTATAGTTAATCAATTAGTTACACGTGATATCGATTTTGTTCATATATATATATTTTTAATTTTTTAATAAATATTTATTTATCTTTAATATTCATCAAATATTTGATCAATGAGTCTAGAGTAAAGATAAAATTCATAAGATAAAAATGATTTGAAAAAAAAATTATAAAGTTATAATTATGGAATTTCTATTGCATCAAAGAATTATTTCTAAATGTTCTTAGTAAATAATCTATTAGGACTAGATATTAATTAGAGTTGTTAAAACTGATATATATTATGTTATTTTTTTTATGAAAAGAAACAGTTTTTCTTATAAATTGAGGTATGAGGGATACCTAGAACTAATATGTAGGTGTTTGTCAGATGACATGGACACTAGACTAACTTACATGAAAATCCCATAGAGATCACTTGTGTTTATGAAAAGGTTCATGTGATAATTGTGTAAGTGATCCTTAAACTTGAGGTTACTAAGTTATCTTATATGAGAAGTATTATATTTGCATCCTGCTACACGTTGTCCTCATTAAGGGTGATAAATAAACATATATTGGATATAACATGAACTATATGAAGATATTTAAGTAATCAAGAGAGGATTCATCACCCTTGGTAAATTAAAGAAAATATTTTATATGTTCTCAAACAGTATTGACTGTAAACCTTGCACAAGGTGGAATGAGACTTGAAAAGAGTTTCAAATCTTATACAAAGAAGCAATGACTATGATATTGAGAATAAACATGATTTGATATAGCAGACACACTTCATGCTATAATGTTTAAATCGAAACATTGTTGATGAAAGAATAATGATTACACTAAGAATCTAGTCACTGAAAGGTTAAGTCAAACTATTTATGACTTTCCTAATATTTAAAAGATCATGATAGGTTGATAAAAGTTGTACTTGATCTTCATATATAAATCAATCAATTGTTAAATTGATAATAAATTAATTAATTTAATCTTATTTTATTTAGAATTATGATTTATATTTGGGCCAACTTATTAGGGAATATTCTAATGGGTCATATATATAAGAACAATTGGTTGAAAATTAAAATGAGATGATTAATAAAGTATGACTTGATTATAAATAAGTTTTAGAAATTAAGGACTAGAGTGCAATTTATTCAGGGAATTACAATTCTAGACACAGAAAAATCAAGTAGGGACTTGCTTCAATAAATTTCTAAAATTAGCCTAAAATAATATATATGATATTATTTAAGTGGCGAATAAATAATTTTTCATTTATTGGGTTTTTAAGTTTTACTATAAATAAAAAGTTATATATCTTATTTCATGAGGATGGTGAAACGGTAAGTAGAGAACAATATTGAAATAAGATGATATTTAGATAATTTTTGTATAAATTAGTACTATCAGAGACTGAATATTTAAACAACTTCTAATTTATAACAGCCCGTACTTAAAGTAATTATCCAAAACCATAAGCATCAAAGATATTTGACAGTCATGATTATTTGCTTTAGGTCTTGATAGCTTTTAGGTCATGTTTGTTTTCCGGAATTCACTTTCCGGAAAATCACTTTTCGGGAAATCACTTTCCAAACTTTCTTGTGTTTGTTTGCCATTATGAAAGTTGGTTAACGGAAAACACTTTCCGGTCAACGGAAAACATTTTCCAATCAACGAAAATACTTTTCGGTCAACGGAAAACACTTTCCAGTAAAAAAAAAATTTGATTTGGTTTCCAGGAAAATGTTTAATCGCAAGTATCAAAGATTTTGGACTCATGATGATTTTGGAGTGGTTTTCTAAGTATTGGTTCCTAGCTAGTTGTATTCAGATCCTTTTTAATGTATTCCATACTGCTTAGGGTAAAACTTCCATGACCTGTTGTAATTCTAAACCATCTACAGAGATTCTCGATTCCTATACTGCACCCTCTGCAATATACATAATCCACTGTAAACAAGATAAATATATTCTTAACAGAGAAAAAAAAAAAAAAACTTCTAGCGATATCAAGCATCAACTAACAGCTTTGTACAACATGGAAATTACAACACCCTCCTGGCACTCTGTTGCCTAATACAACTTATAATATCTTGGACAATATATAT
>Ga0325403_1002414_pt1 | contig 16511 bp, 8 predicted proteins | sample PopdelMetagenome_19_FD_205665 | JGI IMG/M metagenome (GOLD analysis project Ga0325403, IMG submission 205665) | Populus deltoides microbial communities from Bellville, Georgia, United States - Xylem-PdKOR-R4 | ecosystem: Host-associated > Plants > Phyllosphere > Stem > Wood/Secondary xylem...
AAAGCCATTAAAAGGAGAAGTATTTATCCGATTAAAGTTCATGCTTGGCATGACATCCCTCGATTGAGTTTAAAGGGGAGATTTGTTGTATTAAACTCAATCCATCTAGAAGGTCAAGGAAGGCAGCTACCAGCTGTCACCGCCCAGCCACCAACCGCCCAGCCACCAGCCACCAGCTGTATGCCGTCAGCCGCCAGCCGCCTTCACACTTGAAGGTTGAAATATCTTGTTTTGAATTCGTGTATAAATAGCAAGCTGAGCTTATGCTATTATGTGTGGAGAGAGTAGAGAGAAACACTAGAGAGAAAGAGAGAGGGCGTGTATTAAGCTTTTTGTGTTTGTAAGCTTCTTGTTTGTTGAAATAAAACAGTGTGTTTTATCCCCTCGGAGTGTTTCAAAGCCACCACCAGTGGTTTCTCCCACCAACAGAGTTTGCATGAAGGAAAAGGAAGAGGGTGAGGAAGTGAATTAAGAGGAAAATGGGGGTTATTTTCGACATTTCGGGGGGTTTGAGTTTGTTGTTCTGGTTTGAACTCCGTTATGACAGAGAAAGACTGATTTATAGAGGTGATGATGCTAAGATTTCGGGCATCTAGATTTACTTTATCTAATATTCAACTTGTTTGAAGGATTAAAAAATGATAGTGATCGCCTTCAAGTCTTTTGCGCGCACTCAGCTAAAACACCGGAAGTTAGTGGCGTGGGGGGAGTGCTTTGGCAAAACAGCTATGATTGTTAATATACGTATAGCATATAGCTATTAATGGAGGAAAAACCATTTCCTTGAGGGGATGAAAGTAGAAGGGAAAACAGAAAACACCAGGGGAATATCCTCGGCTTTTGCCTTCTCCCAATAATGAAGTTTCTATAATATTTTTACATTATTCATTATCAATTATATTCGTATTCTATCTATTGAGTTTCAAATATTCATTATCTTGAGCACTATTTATTATTCAATATAAAATAAAAGCATGGTGTGTGTGTGTGTCTATATATATATATATATATATATATATATATATGTTATCACTCATTCCATCAATGTTCATCATATTTGGGTTTAAGCTATCATCCTTAACAACCTTTGATCAAATTCAGATTATGTTATCTCTTCCTAGCTAGGCTAAATAGTTGTGTAAAAACACCAATCAATTGTTTATGGTCGTCATCAATAAAAGCTCTATATAACAGGAATGTACTTCCCCACAAACATCTTATATCTCTGGATATTTTAATAATAATAATAATAATAATAATAATAATAATAATAATAATAATTGTGAAAAGATCGAAAATGGCAGTCAATTTTTGAATGAGTACTGCCTTTTAAACATGTCTTTTGAATTATAATCAAATAATAATTGAATAAACTAAGTCAAATTAAAGGAGCAAGAATTCCTAAATTATAATCAAATAATAATTGGGTACTATACCTGCAACCTAGATTTCTTTTAAGCTCTAGGTAGGGGGTGCATTTCACCTACTAAGATAGTTAAAGTCCAAATCTCGCTAAAATTTGAAATTTTTTCTAAGTGTTCAACCATATAGACTACCTAAAAGAGTTACTTCAAAGAAGTCTTACACTTGTAAACACGTTGGACCCATTTAGACTATACAAGTCTAGCTTGGAAGCTGCATATGGGCATTGGACTCAGTATGTGAATTTTGCTAAGTATAGGTGTTGGATCCATCTAGACTAGGCAAGTTCGAAAAATAATATATTTATCAAATAAAACATCAAGTTTAATAAAATATCAATATTCATTACTGAATGCAAAACCCCCCAACAAGACCAGGGTTATGTACAAAGCCAAAATGAGTAGGGGGTTAAGGCCTAAACATTAAGGTCAGACTCCTCAGCAAGGTAGACTTTGTGTGGGCAGTTACAGTCTTAGCAAAGAAGACATTGACGAGGTCAGACACAGGGACTAGATGAAAAATAGTACTAAAGTCCACCTAAAGTTTTCTTGACAAGTTGAAGAAATACAAGTGTGACATGGTAAGGACAATTTTATCTCCAACCATCTTCATCAGCGTTGCAGACCCTTCAAACATCTTTTAGAACTCCTTAGAAGAGTTCCTCAGAGCCTTCATCCTGGCATGAGAGCTATAGGCTTCTTCTCTAGCTGCAAGGAGCTCAACCCTCAAAGCCTCCTAAATAGCCCTTATCTCAATCATCCCAGGAGGCTTGTTCAACATGGGCTATATTGAGCTTCTTTTAAGTAGAGTTCAGATGAAGGACTTGGCCTCTCATGTCACCTTTCAGCACCACATAGGCTATCTTAAGCTCTCTCAACGCAACATCCACTGCAGACTTCTTAACTTTCAGCCTATAAAGAACAGTGTAGTATGCCCTGTGCTTGGCAATAGCCTCTGTAACATCCCCAATTTATTTATGTCATATTCATTGAAAAATTAGGAATTTGTTTTTCGCAAATATATATATATATATATATATATATATATATATATATATATATATATATATATATATATATATATATCATGATCCCTGATCCCTAACTATCCTGACAATAATTTTAAGCTTCTTGCTATTATTATTATTATTATTATTATTATTATACTGGCTACCAAAATTTCAGCAGAGTCTCCTCTGTAAATTAACCTTCTCAAGTGTCGACATCAACCTAAAACACAATTTATCCTGCATATTTATGATCCAACCATTCTAGACCTTCTTCAACAAAATCTCATATCTGGTCACATCATCCACTTTGACTTATACCTTCACCATTTTCTATTATAATAGTAGTGTCATATATCTTTTCTCTTCACACATGATGTCATTAAAACAAGCATATTATAAAGTTATCTACATACATACTGAAATTTTATAATGCACACAAAAGAGATTTAATTATCTAAAAAAAGTGGTATATGACTTAACACTAATTACAAGCCCAAAAGATAATTCAAATCCTAGTCAACTAGAATATTACATAATTCATATACCCAAAATATACCTAGTAAATAACTATCCACAAAAGAAGAGAATCAAGGTTGTCCTGCAATATGAAAAGGACCTGCAACAATGCAACATCATTTATTCAGTAATACTAATTTAATTTATTTACACACATATATAGTTTACACATTCCCCTTTTTTTTCTTTTTAACACCATAATCTCTAATATATTTTCTGTAGACATATTCTTCAACTTTAATTACTTGAGATGACTTCCCCATTACCAAGCTTCATAGTTTGCTTGTAAAGCTTACTTCTTTTTGCCACCTTGATCCCCATCTTAATGGAAATCCAAGTAATCACACAAATAATCTAGGTCTTCCTCAATTCCTGATCAAATCCATTACCACCTTAGCCATTTCATACATAAATGACTAAATTCTATAACCACACCTTAATTTCTGTTTTTACGGATCACTAAGTCATCTGTCCATACCACCTTATACATGCCTCTGCAAATGGCTAAGTCAAAGACTATTCACCTTAGCTTTCCACTACTTTGAAAAACTAAGTCAAATTCAAATGTTCATACCTCTTTAGTTTTTGACCATTTAGACAACTAAATCATACATATTATCTTTTATATTAATTAATTACATTCATGGAATAATTCCTTTCATTCTTAACCATGTGTTCTCATAATTCTCTTATAATCATGATACAATTCAGTTCTAATAATTATCAAACATATATAACAAAGACAACCCAATCACATAAAAGAAAACAAAGAACAACTAAAATAATTTTACATAGTTAAAGAGCGAAACACCTACTTGCAACTTCAGGTGTTCGAGCTCGCTCTGCTAAATTTCCAACCACAAATGCTCCTCCTATAAATACAAGGAAGGTGTGCTTGTTACAATATTCATATCCAGAATTCTAACACATACATAATTTCATAATCACGTTGCTTATTTCAACATTACATATTCCAATAATTCTTGTCTCAACATTAATTTCTATTCATACTAATTAATTCTTCCGTTAGTATTTTTTATCAAAAATACATATTTTTCTAACTTAATTTCTTGTTATTATCGGTAATAAATATCTTCAATCCTCCTCATTGATTTACACTTTCATATTTCAATTTTTTCTTTTTCACAACTCCTTAATTAATTTATTTATTTTATATATTTGATTTTACTAAGTATAGCAAAATAACCTTGTCATACGATCATCCAAATAAATCCTCACACCATTCCTTATACCTTCATAATTAACTAACTTGTTCATGAACATATAGTTTAATACTCTTTCCAATAATTTGCATTGTAATACATTAAATTCTCTACCTATACATATTAGCATGCATTGACATTAACCATTTATTTACTTACCTTTTCTATATATTATTATATCCCTATATACAACTTAATCATTTATACATCAACACACCACAATCACACACAATTATACAAGTTTTATTACATTCGATGTTCATCCTCCTTTATTTCAAATGTGACCGGCATTGTTGTTTTTTATAACACCCAAATTTTTTTTATCTTTCATCCTTCATTATTTTGCATCATTATCAACCTATCCTATCACAATGTATCAATTTCAACAATTTTACATTTTTCCCCAAATCCTCTCTTAAGAACCCTAATTAAAAAATCTAAGAACAATGCATTAAATCTATTTCTGGTTGGCAAAGATGGTTGTTGAGAAGAATTGGTTGGAGTGTGGTTTAAGAAGGGAAGTGTGTTTTCATGAAAATAACATCTCAACTAGTGAAAAACTATCGAGTGGTAAGATCATAAACGCGATATGCTTTTTGGTTAGAAGGGTATCCAACAAAAATACATTAATAAGCTCTTGGTGAAAATTTGGTCAAAGGTTGTAAGTTGGTGGCATAACAGAGACAACCGAAAGCACAAAGATGTGTATATGTGGGTGATTTTTCGTATAAGATTTTATATGGTGACTTGTGATTCAAAATTGGGGTGGAAAGATGATTTATGAGATAAGTGGCAGTGAGCAAGCTCTCTCCTTAAAATTGTAATGGTAAATTTGCTTGGAATCTCAAGGCATGACCAACATTGAGGAGGTGTCTATGTTTTCGTTTAACGACACCTTTTGTTAAGGCGTGTATGGACATGAATTTTAGAGCAAAATGTCACGAGCAGAAAGGAATGGCTTTAAGGAGATAAATTCCAACCCATTATCACTTTGTATACTTTTAACTTGATAGTTAAATTGAGTGTGGACAAAAGTGATGAATAATTTTAACAACCCTTATGTTTTAGATTTGAATTTCACAAGGAAAATCTAGGTAAAAAGAGTGTAGTCACAATAATTAAAAAATAATTTGCATTAGAGTGTGTTTCAATCTTTTATGAACCTCAAATATCATAATGTATAAAATCTGAAAATTTAGTACTTTGAATAGAGCTTATGGGAAAAGATAACCTGGTTTGTTTTGCCAAAGGATAAACTTCACATGAATGTTGCGAATCATAAACAAAAGATGGGATTAATTTTGATAGAAATTGAGAGGGTAATTTTGATAAATATCCTAATCTGTTATGCCAAACAGCTCCCGATGGAAAAAAGACTTGATATGAGATTGGTGGCATAAAGTAGTATAGTTCCTTACTCTGCTTCCCTAAGCCAATCATCCTCTTCATAGCTAGGTCCTACAATATACAAAAAGTGGGAAAAAAGTGAACGGAACAATTAAGAGCAGATGTGAGTTGACTGACAGAAAACAGATTCACATGAAATAAGGGTGCACAAAGAACACCATGAACATGTAGACTTTTGGTAATATGTGCAGAGCCACCACTTGTAATTTTTTTGTAGGAAACATTTGGCAAGGTGACTTGAGAGAACATAGGAAGAGTGGCTTTATCAATAACTGAAGTAGTTATATGGTTAGTGGCACCACTGTCAATGATTCATAAAAAAGACTCGGAATTTTAAGTCGTGGATGATGAGCAAAAAGGAATGGAGTTACTTGTATAATTTATAGAGACTGTGGTTTTTTCGGCTTGAAAGAAAGCTTTGATTTGTGAAAATTCTTCAGGAGTGAATGAGATTTGTAAAGAGTTTCAAATATTATTTAAAGAATAAATTAATAGGTATTAATTTGAAAACAAACATGATTTGACAAAATAGACACACTTCATGCTATGATGTCTGAATCAGAACATTGTTAATGAAAGGATAATAATTACACTAAGAAACTAATCATTGAAAGGTTAAGTCAAACCACTTATGAATTTTGTAATATTTGAGGATCATGACAGGTTGTTAGACATAGTTCTTCATCTTCAAATATAAATCAATCAATTATTGAATTAATAATAAATTTATTTATTTAATCCTATTTTATTTAGAATTGTGATTTATATTTGGATCAACATATAAGGAAACCTAATGAATCACGCACATAAGAACCATTGGTCAGAAACTAAAATAAAATGATTAATCAAGTGTGACTTCATTGTAAATAAGTTTTAAAAATTAAGGACTAGAATGCAATTTATACAGGGAATTACAATTCTAGACTTAGAAAATTCACGGAGCAGGTGAAGAAGGTTTTCAAATGCACGGAGGAACCAAACTGAGATTTTGGAAAAAAAATCAGGAACCTAATTATACCCAAGTTTGAAAAACAATGCAGATACAAGATAAAATTAAATGATTATTGGATGAATTTGCATAAAAATAAAGTCTAAGGACTTAATTAGACTTTTAATAGGTCAATTTAATTTAATCATAGACATGATTAAAGGTTTAATTAAATTTAATAATCAATTTGGGTCAAATTAAAGGATTTAGTTAAGTGCAAGGATTTAATTAGACTTTTCATGGGTCAAATTAATTTTATTAGGGATTTAAATGGTGAAGAATTAAGTTTGAAAGTTTAATTTAAAGAACTAGATTTAATTTTTCAAAACTCATTTGGATGAAATTAGAGATAAAATTGCTAAAAAATCAAAGTTTTAGGGTCAATTAAGGGCCAAATTAAAGAAATTCAGAACCAAGAATCTTTTTGTAAAAGGTGCATGAATTTAGGGACTCAATTCAACTAAAAACAAGGGTGAGATTAAAAAAATTATAAGTTTGAAAGTAAATTAGGGAAAAAATTAAAAATATCCATGAACGAGGACTAAGATAAAAAGGGTGCTAAACTTAGGGAATCATTTGAAACTTGATAAGAAAGAAATTGAGTTGATTCTTAGAATTAAAATTTAATTGAGGATTTAATTAATTAAATTAAAAGATTAAATGATAAAATTAAAAAGAAATTAATGACCTAGTTTAGGTCAAAAATCCAAAAACAATAACTATTGTTTTATTTAAATGAAACAATATATTTTAATATTGTTTTGACTAAAACGATGTCATTCTAATAAAAAAAAAATTAATAAATAAAAAAAATCATCTATGGCACTCAAAAAGCCATTATCCTTCTTCCAAGCCTCCTTCATGAAATCACTTAAACCTCGGATTAGATAACGAATGTATATTGAGCTGCAAATATATGGGCCTGTGGTCCAATTTTATACGAATGTTTAACAATAAAATCTGCACTCCATATTAAATAAGCCTCTATCTTGGAACTCTTGAACCCCACCACAGATCAAGTAATTCGAGGACCTACATAATCAAGATCCAAAAGACTGCAGCGATTACAATCAGTTTTTTCAATTACAGTTATATTGGTTTTTATCTTGGTGCATATCTGTTATGAGACTAAAAAACTTAGAAGAAATTGTTTTTACCATCTAAAAATGTCAATGTTTTTCCCTTTACCTACTCCACTTCTTTGCGTTACATGTATTCCTTTTCATCAGTGAACAGTGACGAAATTATTAAAGCATTCCCTGAGGGGTACAGGTCATATGCAGTGTCAAAAATTGCATCAATAATATTTTGGAGCCATAATTCTATGTAACAATGCATATAATAGTTAGTCCTTTTATTGTGAGACACACATGCAGCTGGCAGTTGAACACAGACATACTGGTAGAACTTGATTTCTGATGGTTTTGATCATTTAAATAGAGAAACCGATCGTAAGCATCTGAAATTTACTAATTTTGTTAGTGCTTTTTTCTGATGTTCTGGATATCACTCTGAATTTATTATTAGTTTCCATTGATCTGTGAAATCTTAGCAGTTAGGTATGTTCCTGCTTAAACTCTGTGGGAACATATGCCAACCATGTCAACCAAGCTTCAGGAGCTAAGGAATTTTCTATCAAAGCGTTCATTTTTTTCAAGTTCTTATTGCTCACGTGTAGTCTGCATAATTTAGTTTGCGAGCATATATCTCTACAGTGTGGAAAGCTCAAATTAATCACTATCTCTACAGTGTGGAAAGCTAAAGTTAATCACTTGTATAAGCTCAAATTATTCACTATCTCTAAAGTGTGGAAAGCTAAAATTAATCACTTGTATCTTACTTACTCTGAGTTATTAATTCTGTTCGGAGGTGGTTGAAGCTTTGTATGGTTTGGAATCTGTTTTAAGGTGTTTTGGTTGGAGTTTTCATGGCTGTTTGGAGGTGGTTTTGTGGCCTATTTTTAGGCTCATTTCAGGGTTGTTTCAGGTATGTTGCGGGGTTGTTTTGTGGAGGTTTGAGGGCTGTCATATGATGGTTGTCATGGGTGGAAGGGGTTGTTGTTGGTTTGAGGGATGTTTTTGGGTTTGTTTCAGGCTGGAAAGATTAAGGAAAGGGTTGTTGTAGCCATGGTGACGAGGTCTATTCACGACAATGTTTTTATAGCAATATTCATCTTTGTCCATGCTGTTTAGTAGGGGTTTTGTGGAGTTTTTATAGTATAAATGGGGTGGATCTGGTTTTATGGATTAATGGGATCTTGATCCTTAATGTTAGATAATAGATCTCATTTATTCATTGTAGCTAAGGAAAAAAAGCTTGTCTTGTTCTTCGGTTTTGTTTGGAAATGCAGCTCAATCCGTGTTTTTAAAAAAATTATTTTTTTTACTAAAAAATATTATTATTTTTATATTTTCGAATCGTTTTAATATGTTCATTTTAAAAATGAAAAAAAATATCATTTTGATGTATTTCTAAATAAAAAGCACTTTAAATCGCAACCGCATTTCTAAACTAAGACTGTTTTTACTGACAGAACAATCTAGGTATGTTTTTAGAAGAAAATCGATAGGTGTGTTTAGTGCCTTTAAAGCTGTAATTTTGTTTTATAGTGAAGTGAAGATACCGGGGTATAATTTGGCATAATATTTGAATGGTATAGTGAACGGTTGAGGGAGACATTAGGGCTAAAAGGTGGCACTTTGATCATATTTTTCTCTTGTTTTTAATCGGAAGAAGATAATAAATAACGAAATTATGATATTTTTTAATTTGATCGCTGAACTTTTGAAATTTTATAATATAACCCCTAATCAGTTCTGATCTTTTGGATTCCTTGCAATTTCACCATTGATTTTCTTTAATTGGACCCTCAAATTTCTACGCTTTTTACAGAGTTGTCATTGATTTCGAAATTCTTCAATTTGACTCTCAATTGATCTTTAAACTTCTAATTTCTTACAATTTTATCCTTGATCTCATCCATCCAATTGAGCTTGGAAAAATTAAATTTAGTTCTCTAAAATTCAAAATTTCTCAATTAAGCCCAAACTAGATCTCCGAACTTAATTTTTCACCAATTAAGTCCTTAATAAAATTAATTTGACCTACTAAAAGTCTAATTAAGTTATTGCACTTAGTTAATTCTTTTAATCTGACCCTAGTTAACTCTTTAACTTAATTAAACCTTTAATTAGGCTTATGGTTAAATCAAATTTTCTTATTAAAAGTCTAAACTTATTTTTTATAAAATTTGTCCAATAATCATTTAATTTCACATTGAATTTGTATTGTCTTTCAACTTTGGATATAATGGGGTATAATTACGCTTTTAATTTTGTCCTAAATTTCATCTTGGTTTCTCCATGCATTTGAAACCCTTCTTAGTTTGCTTTTGTCAAGCTGCCAGTTTTTTTTATTTTTTGTTTTTGTTTTCTTAAGGAAAAAAATAATTTAAGGGGAATCCAAAATTAGAATATCACAGCACTAATCCAATTTAGCCTTCTATCTTTGAAACTTAGCTTGACTTGGATAAGGTTTCCCTGAGCAACCATGGTCGCTAGTGACATTATCATCATCTTTACTGGCTGATTTCTCAGGAATTTTGAAAGGGCAAAGGATGCTATTATGACCAACCTGACCGTAAGTGTAACAAACTTGTGGGAACCCCTCATCATAAGACACTTTCTGATCCAGATATTCAATTTTTTTCTGTCGGTTTTTCAAGATCAATATCAACCTTTACACGAGCAAATTTCCCTCTCTGATTGGTCTGGGTATTATAATCAATCGTAACTGTGTTACCAAGCAACTGGTAAGGCAGGGAAAATGCACCCAAAACACCACCCTTGTAACGTGTCCTAATGATGCTTGAAAATTATGATCCCATGGCTGGGTCCAAGGATTGTCCATGGTCCATCCACTAGAGCATAGAGATAACTAGTTATAGTAGAAAACTGGACAAGAAAGAACTCATTCCTCGGATCAATAACCTTAAAAGGCTTTGCTCTGTTCCAGATACTTTTAGATTTCAGTCTAGTGCATAAGGTCGTGTCTCAAACTGTGTGACCCAAGATCCTGACAACAATAGCCAATTCCTATGGCTTATGTGGGCGGGCTTTATATTTCCATCGCAAGACCCTCCTTCTTCTCCCCCACGAGGATGCCCCCATTCTCTAATTCAATTTTTCCCATCTTCATCCACTCAGAACCTATGGAGTTTTAGGTGGCATCACCTAGAGGCTCATTTTTCTGGAGAGTTTTTTTTTTATTTATTTATGTTGGAAGTTCTTTTTACTATATTATAAAAAGCTAAAAAAACTAGTAGAAACTCTATTTTTATTTATTTATTATGTTGGATTTGTTAAAAAAATTAGAATTTTTAATTTTTTTAAGATATGTTTTTATTTGTTCATGCTGTATTTTGTTTAGCTAGTTTTTATTTTATTTTCAAAATTCAAAGAAAAGACTTAAGAAATCAATAATTTTATGTAAAAATCAGACTATACAAGATTCAAATGATCACTAAGCATTTCCTAATCATTTTTGTTATAGCAAAAATAAGGAATTAACAAAAAACAAATAAAGCATATTTTATTCATTAAAAGATTTCACAGTTTTACCGACGGATATATTTCGTCGGTGTGTGATTAGCAGTTCGTCGATGATTTATTTACCGACGTCTTCATCGACGGATTACGTCCGTCGGCTTTCCTTTCATCGGTGATTCCCCATTCCGTCACTATATCGGTCGGAAAAACAAAAAAACCATTTGCCGATGGTTTTACAGATGGAATTTGTGCGCAAAAAAAAAAGTTTCCCGCTTGAAATATACCGATGGATTTTTATTCTATTGGTGATATCGTGATTGACCGACGGATACGTACTGTCGGTAAATTTGTCAGTGAGTGTTTGAGATATCGACCGAATATATCCGTCTGTAAATTTGTCGGTAAGTGTGGCAGCTACTGTCAAATGCGGACAGATTCAGTCCGTCAGTAAAGCGGTTGGTGAGTGTTTGAAATACCGACCGAATATATCCGTCTGGAAATACGTCAGTGAATGCTACTGTCAAATACCGACGGATTCATTCCATTGGTAAAACCTTTTGTAATAGGTTTTTTTTAATTTGTTTTTAACAAATTATTTAGAATATATAATATAAAATTATATAAATTAATGGTAATAAAAACCAATTATGCAAATAAAATTTATATTAAACATCAAAAACAAAAAATCAAAGTTAAATAATATTCATTACAAACTGAATGTGTTTCAAATAAAAATATTAAATGAAATTTTAAAGGTAAATAATGTTTATTACAAATTAATACAAAGGTGGACCTGGAGGAGGGATCCTGGAGGAGGAGGCTGGTGGTTATACGACCAAAAAGGATTAGGCGCACATGTTCCACTCCGTGCTGCGATGTTCATGACCACTTCGTGAAGCTGTTCATAAGCCGCTTTTTGTTGTGCAGACTCTGCTCCTTGTTGTGCATGAGACGCTTTGAGTTGTGCGTACTCCGTTGATAGGTGGTCGTATTTTTCAGTGAGCTGAGCCGTGCGTTACTGCAAGGCTACGAATTCCTCAGATTGGGAGCTCAATATTGATTGGGCGCTCCCAATGGTTGAAACACTACAGGCCGTCCGCAAGTTGTCGGCCGTAGTGTTGGAGAGCCTGTAAACCCGATTTTTATCGGGTCCACCTGACGATCCAATCTCCATCCACAAATCAAGATCGAATTTCGGATGGGTCAAAATATCGTTCCTGTATCTCTCCCTCAACCGATTATTATAGGTCTCCTGAAAATAAAAAAAGTAATTAGCATATTCAATTCAATAAACATAATAACTTACAAAATAAAATGGTTGAACAAACATACCATAAAATGTTGAGCACGGTTATCAACGAACTATTGCAACCCCTTTTGGTGGTCTTGACTCCGCACGTGCGTCTCCACAAACAGCTCCATCGGGCTTGGCTCACGTCCAAAAGACGTAGCTTATAATGAAAAAAGATTTATTAACAACAACTTAATTTAACGATATATTTCATTTAAATTAATCTTACCATTCGTTTCGCATGAGCAGCAAACGGAATGGAGCCGCTAGTGTGTGTTGTCACGAGCCATGAATTGGCCGATTCTGGTTGCCAGCACTGGACTATGAGCGTCGTGTGAACCGCTTAGACAATGTTACGCTCAATGTCCCAGCAGAATTTGTTCTATGTATAAATAATTAATTTTAAATAAAAAAATAATTTATTTACAATTATATTAATAATTTATTAGAAATAAGCTGAAAATTATAAAGTAACACCAACCTCAAACCTGTCAAACCATGCATTGATTTGAGGCATCCATTCAGGATGCTTGGATATCTGACTCCATTGAAACAATGGAATCTCCATCGACGATTTAAACACCGATGATATTACTCGGGTGGCTTCAATGTTTGTGAACCTGAAAATAAATGAAATAAATTCAATAATGATTACTTCATAAATTATGTTGCAATGTTTTTTTTTTTTTAAAAAAACTAAAACCTTAACAAACTTACATTGAAAGGTTGTCATTCCACTGTGCCTCATACTTGCGGGTAAATTGATTCCGTTGTGAAGGCACGCCGCCTCTGCGCTGTGAAGTAGCACTGGAAGAGGAAGCATGGGTTGACGGCGCAGGTGGTGTATGTGCCTCTTCTTGAGAGGCACCTAAGGAAATATCATCCTCGCTGCTAGACGAACTAGCTGCAACCATACGTGAACGACCAACTTTGGTTTTCATTTTACGCATTTACACAATTCTATACAAATAATTATATAATTAAATTCAAATGTTAAAAAAAAAATTCAACAGCACCTCCCCTATACTGGATACTGCCCAAATCCACAAACCTGCACATATTAACAATAGCCACAACTAATTGACCCAATCTATACTAATTATTCCAACATATTCAATTACTAATCCTAAGGTAAATTGAACATTAAGAATTACAATTCAACAAATTATTCAATAATTATGCCAATACAACAATAAAATATATTAAAAAAAAACTCTAGACTAACAATTAAAATTAATGGAAAAAATTAAACATAAATCATGCAATAACAGATTAAAATTAACAATTATTCCAAAATATTCAATTACTAATACTAAGGTAAATTCAACATTAACAATTACAATTCAAAATATTATTCAATAATTATGCCAATACAACAAAACAATAAATTCAAAAAAAAACTCTAGGATAACAATCAAAATAAATGGAAAAAAATTAAACATAAATCATGCAATAATAGAGTAAAAATAACAATTATTCTAAAATATTCAATTACTAATACTAAGGTAAATTCAACATTAACAATTACAATTCAAAATATTATTCAATAATTATGCCAATACAACAAAACAATAAATTAAAAAAAAACTCTAGAATAAAAATCAAAATAAATGGAAAAAATTAAACACAAATCATGCAATAATAGAGTAAAATTAATAATTATTCCAACTTATTCAATTACTAATTCTATGGTAAATTCAACATTAACAATAAATATTCAACAAATTAACTAATAATAATTATGCCAATACAACAATAAAAAATATTCAATAAATTTAAAAAAAAACTATAGACTTTAGCAATGAATTATGCTTACTTTAATAATGTGTTGAATTCAATACTTTATCTACATTACAAAAAATACACCAAAACAAAAAACATAGCAAAAAAAAATAGCAAAAAAAACCCTTAAAGTAAAATGAAATAGAAGAAACACATACCTTTTAAATTGATGAAGATTCACAAGAAAATTTGCTAGAGATCCCAAGTGAAAGCTTTGAAGAATGGAGAGGAAAAGAATCAGTGAAAAACTGAGGAGAAGAAAAAATGAACCGAAGAGGCGGTCGCTGGAACTTATATGACAGTTTTACCGATGGATATAAAATTAATTATTATTTTAATTTATTCCATCGGTGAAGTGTCAAAAATTCGTCTGTAAGTTTTGAATTTCGCACCAAATTTTTTAATGACCCTACATATTTTTCGTGGTCCGTCGGTAATTCTGTCGGCAAGATCATGCGGTCAGAGATGCATTTAATGCACAACCCTTTGGAATTCGCACAGTCTGTTGGTAATTTTATCGGTAAAATTGACCCACTGACAACTTGCCGACGGAAATATATCTGTCGGTATATATGTCAGTGAATGTAGCATTTCAAGTAATTATTTTCGAACTCTCTGTGAAATGCCAATGGACTTATGCAGTTGGTATTAACGTCAATGATTGTGGCATTTCAAGTAATTATTTTCGAACTCTCTGTGAGATGCCTACGGACTTATGCCGTCGGTATTAACGTCGGTGATTGTGGCATTTCAAGTAATTATTTTTGAACTCTCTATGAGATGCCGACGGACTTATTCCGTTGGTATGGACATCGGTGATGATGGCATTTCAAGTAATTATTTTTGAACTCTATGTGAGATGTCGACGGACTTATTCTGTCGGTATAGATGTCGGTGATTGTGGCATTTCAAGTAATTATTTGGTGTTACAAAATAAATCATCCATGATCTATAATTATTTCAAGTAATTATTTTGTGATTGTGGCATTTCAAGTAATAAATATTTCGTGTTACAAAATATATCATCCATGATCTAAATTACATGAAAAAAAGGGTTTTATACAGGGCTTCATTTTGATAGTTAGTCAGAATTTTCTTCTTCTTCGTCATCAATTGAATAGTCATCACCTTCATCGTAATCTTCAATATGGATATCATCTTCTTCATCGACATTTGCTTGTCCGCTAGAGCTTAAAACAACATTCAACTCCTCTGTGTCAACATCAACAAGACTATCATCGAAAACATGAAAATTTGAATTTTCTTCCAATTCAATCAAAGGAGCAACTCGATATGGTTCAACCAACTCACTAACTTGAAAGACTTCATCTCGCACACTTGTGTCTTCATTCTCATCCTGAACAACCTTGACATGAACCTGGAGTTTCGTTTTTAAAACAGACAACCAATTCACTCTTGATCGATCATTTCTAAATGAAGGGGTGTATGTGTAATAAACTTGTTGACATTGCTTTGAGAAAACAAAGACATCGTTTATGTTGCGGAGTCTAGCTTTTGAGTTGATTTCGACCAGACCATAGTGTGGATCAACTCTGATTCCTCTGTCAGTCGTGTCATACCAATAGCATTTGAATAAAAACACTCTATTCTGCTCGTTATGATATTGCAGTTCGACGACCTCTTCTAATCTACCATAGTAGTCAACTTCTAACTCACTACTAGTGGATCCTTTAACACAAACACCGTTGTTGTATGTCTTTCTTCCTTGCCCGTATTCTTCAGTATGAAAAACATATCCATTGATAAAATACCCGTTGTAGCACTTACATTTTCTTTCAGGCCCCAGGCTTAGTGAAGACAATGACTTAGGCGCACTCCTTTCCATTTGATAAACCTTGTATGTAATGTACATCAATAAACAGTAAATGAACGAGAATCTCATAATGATATGCATACATAAAGTAATTTTGCAAGTTAGAATGAGTTTGTGATAATGCTTATATGTGTTCTGAACCACGTGGCAAACTGATGCAACCATATTATTCAATAGTTTCACCCACATTTAACTAGTGTTTTGCCTATGTTTTATATATAAAATGCCTTGATATTCTTTTTTTTTTTTATGTTTTGGAGGCACTTTTGGATGAAAGATGCAAAAAGGAGTAAATTGGAGATAATTGGCAGATTTGACCTTCAGTCGATGTTTTGTGCAGAGCGTGAGCTCTAGAGGTTGAAATGAAGTGATTCCAGTGGCATTAAAAAGCTAACATCCATACCTTTCTGGACATCTAAGGCAAGAAAATAAAATAAGGAAGAGCATGGAAATCGCAGCCTTCAAAGTCAAATCTCGCAATCTGCCAGTGTT
>Ga0325403_1002415_pt1 | contig 16509 bp, 9 predicted proteins | sample PopdelMetagenome_19_FD_205665 | JGI IMG/M metagenome (GOLD analysis project Ga0325403, IMG submission 205665) | Populus deltoides microbial communities from Bellville, Georgia, United States - Xylem-PdKOR-R4 | ecosystem: Host-associated > Plants > Phyllosphere > Stem > Wood/Secondary xylem...
GACCCTGGTGGCCACCGAGAACGTCCACACCCAGGTCGCCTTCGCCGCGCCCGGGTACACCGGCGACGTGCTCGTGGTCCTCAGCTTCCGCGGCGGCATGGACGGCATCAGCGCCGTCGTGCCCGGTGGCGACGCCGACTACTACCGGCTGCGCCCCACCATCGCCGTGCCGCAGTCGCAACTGCTCGCCCTCGACGGCACCTTCGGGCTGCACCCGGCGCTCGCGCCGCTGCTGCCCCTGTGGAAGGCCGGCCGGCTCGGCGCCGTGCACGGGGTCGGCCTGCCCGGTGCCAGCCGCAGCCACTTCTCGGCCATGGAGGACATGGAGAAGGCCGCGCCCGGCACCTCGCTGCGCACGGGCTGGCTCGACAGGACCCTCGGCACCCGGGCCGCGGCCGGCACCTTCCAGGCCGTGTCGATGACCGGCGCGACGACGCCGACGGCCCTGAGCGGCCCCTCACCCGAGCTCACCCTGCGCACGCTGGAGGGCTTCACGCTGTCGGTCCCGGGCAACACCGACAGGGACCGCGCGCGCTGGACGAGGGCGTACACCGCGCTGCACTCCGAGGGCCCGCCCACCGTGGCCGAGGCCGGGCGCGCGGCGCTGGCCGCCGCCACCACGATCTCCACCACGATCGGGTCCACCGCCGCCGGCGCCGGGTACCCCGAGACCGACCTCGGCAGGTCCCTGCGCGACGTCGCCCGCATGATCAAGGCCGGTGTGGGCGTGCAGGTGGCCGCCGTCGACTACGGCGACTGGGACATGCACTCCGGCCAGGGCGCGGCCGGTGGCGGGTGGATGGGGGACAAGCTCACCGAGCTGGCCACCGCGCTGGCGGCCTTCGACGCCGACCTCGGCGACCGGATGGCGGGCACGACGCTGCTGACGCTGTCCGAGTTCGGGCGCCGCGCCGACGAGAACGGCTCCGGTGGCACCGACCACGGACACGGCAACCTCGTGCTCGCCCTCGGCGGCGGGGTGGCCGGGGGGCGGGTGCACGGGCGCTGGCCGGGGCTGGGCGAGAAGGCGCTGGACGGCGGGGCCGTCGCGGCCGTCACCGACTACCGCGACGTCATCGGCGAGGTGCTGCAGAAGCGCTGCGGCGCGGGCTCGCTGGCCGAGGTGTTCCCGGGCTTCAGCCCCCGGGGCGCCCTCGGGGTGGTCCGCTCCCGCTGACCACCCTCCCCCGTGCGCCAAGTGCCCGCTCTTGGCGCCCCAGAACACCCCCACCCCGCCCAGTGCCCGCTCTTGGCGCCCCAGGACACCCCCACCCCGCCAAGTGCCCGCTCTTGGCGCTCTGGGGCGCCCCCACCCCGCCAAGTGCCCGCTCTTGGCGCTCTGGGGCGCCCCCACCCCGCCAAGTGCCGGCTCTTGGCGCAGGGGGGTGGGGCGTCAGCTGCAGGCGGTGATCTCGTACAGCCGGGCGTGGCCCTCGCTGTCGACGAGGCGGAACCCCTCCGCCGTCGCCAGGCCCTCCAGGCCGGGGTAGAGCGCGTCGCGGTGCGACGGGTCACCGCCCCACAGGTACCCGGTGCCGAAGTCGAGCACGTAGCCCAGGTTCAGCGCCCGCACGGCGGGGCACACCGTCGGGTCGGTCGTGGCGGCGCTGAGCCGCTGGGCGACGACGGCGCGGTCGGGGTCCGCCTCGAACTTCGAGACCATGTGCGGGAACGGCGTCCTGCGCCCGGTCAGCGCGTACACGAAGCCGGACCCGTTCCACGGGTTGCCCGCGACCTCGACGCCCGCCGGCACCTCGGCGTCGAGCCGGTCGAGCAGGGCGCGCTCGTCGAGGTCGAGCACGTCGGACAGCTCCTCGCCGCGCGCGTCGAGCGTCCCCGGGGCCGCGGCCACGGAGTTCTCCCACAGCGCGCGGTAGGTGGCGGCGTACCCCGGCCCGCGGGCGCCGGCCAGCACGACGACGACGGCGATGGCCGCGCCCCCGGCTGACACCGCCACCCAGCGACGGGTCGAGGCGGCCCCGACCTCGGGGCGCGCCCGGCGTCGGCCACGCTCAACCCGCTGGTCGCGGCCGCGAGGCGCCGGCACCTCCGCCCTCAGGGCAGCGCGCCGGCCGGTGACCGGCCCCGTGACCGGCCCCGTGACCGGCCCCGTGACCGGCCCCGTGACCGGCCCCGTGACGGGCCCGGTGAGCGGTGCAGCCGCGTGCGCCGCGAGCACCGTCTGGCCGGACGGACCGGACCGCGACGGCTGCCCGGCGAGGGAGCGGCCCAGCTGCCGCCAGGCGCGGCGCACCACCTCTGGCAGGAGGGCGACGGCGGCGCTGGCCAGCACCAGGCCGGTGATGACGGCCAGCGGGGCGATTCGGTAGGCGTCGTTGAACCAGAAGCCGGTGAGGGTCTGCGACAGGGGCGAGTCGACGCCCCACGCCAGGACGAACAGCCCCGACACCAGCAGGTGCGAACCGGCGACCCACCGCAGCCGGCGCCGCCCCAGCACCACGAGCAGACCGGCGAGCACCAGCGCCGCCGCCACCCACAGCGCCGGGCGCACCAGCTCGGTCCGGCTCAGGTGCTCGAAGAGCACCGCCTGCTCCACCGCCGCCAGCACGCCGACCTCGGCCCGCCAGTCGGTGCCGCGGGCGCTGACCACCGACGCCGCGGTGTCGACGTACCGCCAGGCGGCGAGGGCCAGCAGGGCCGAGGCCGCCGGCAGCGCCACCGCCGGCAGGCGCACGCCCGCGCGCCACCACCCGCGCGCCGTCGCCACCAGCAGCGAGACCCCCAGCGGCAGCGCCACCGCGGCGAGGGCGAACCCGCCGCTGGGCTGGGCCAGGGCCAGGCCGGGCAGCGCACCCGCGGCCACGACCGCCGCCCCGGCGCGGCGGCGCACCCCGCGGACGCGGTCGGCGGCCACCACCAGCAGCGCCAGCACCCCGGGGAGCAGGCTGGTGGTGAGCAGCGTCGGGTAGAGCACCCCCCACTCCAGCGGGGAGACGGGCAGGGACGTGAACGCCGCCGTCAGCGCACCCGCGGCGGCGACCGCCAGCGGCCGGCGGCCCACGACCACCCGCACCAGCCCGACGGCTCCCAGCGGCCACACCACGAGCGCGACGACCGCGGCGGTGGCGTTGCTGGCCACGTCGACGCCCGCGCCCGTGGTCCCGGCGGCCAGCGACACGACGTCGTGCCAGCCGGCGGGGTAGAACGCGGTGCCCGCCCCCGGCGAGGTGAGGCGCCCCAGGTGCAGCGAGGAGCCGTCACCGGTGTCGAGCACCCAGCGGACGGCGTTGAGGTGGAAGACGGCGTCGAAGCTCTGCGACACCGCGGTCGGGGCCCACAGCGCGGCGAGCAGCCGGTGCCCGGCGAGCACGCCCCCGGCCAGGAGGCCGCCGGCGGCGGCCAGGCCGACGGCGAGGTCGCGCGGTCCGAGCCCGAGGACCGCCAGCAGACCGAGCGCCCCGCGGGGGTGCCGGCCGGCCGAGCGGGCCCGGCGCCGCCCGGCGCGGCGGGGCGCCCCGGCGAGCGAGCCCGACAGCACGCCCACCGGCAGGGCGACGACGACGGCGAGGGCGGTGCCCACGGCCACGGGCAGCAGCCCCCAGCGCTGGCCGGCCACCGCGGCCGCGACGGCGGACAGCGCCACCACGCCGGTGGAGAGCGCGGGCGCCGCGGCCGTCCACAGCAGGCCCCTGAGGCCGGCCGCCCGGCCCACGAGGAGACCCGGCACCAGCAGCACGGCGGCGGCGACGGCGGCGGGAGCCGCAGCGCTCCCCCAGCCGGTCACCTCTCGAGAGTAGGGACGCGCCCACCCCCGCGGGCCCGAACGCGCGCAGCGGTCAGCCGCAGGCCAGGGCGACCTGCCGCGCCAGCCAGGGCTGCACGCCGCTGACGGGGTCCACACCGCTGCTGGAGCGGCCCAGCGGGATGGTCCCGCCCTGGGAGTCGCGGGCCTGCAGGTCGAGCCAGCTGAGGGAGCCGTCGCCCACGACGTCGCAGTCGGGGTCGACGCGCAGGTCGAGCACGGCGGTCTCGCCCGGTCCGAGCGGGCGCGGCAGGGGCGGGTCGGCGGTGGCGCCCAGCCCCTCGGAGCCGTCGAGCACGAGCTGCACGGGAGACCCCAGCGCCGGGACGGTGGTGGTGACCCGCAGCGCGCCGTCGTCCTTCCACAGCCAGCCGGTCTGCGGCTGGAGCAGCGGGGTGCCCCCGCACGAGGCGGCGAGCTGCTCGTCGAGCAGGCGGGCGATCCCGTCGAGCACGGGCAGGCGCACGTCGACGGCCCCGCCCGCTCGTGCGCCGTCGCCGTCGGCGCGCACCGAGGCCAGCACCGCCGTGGAGCCCGCCGCGGGCTCCGACGCCGCCGACGCCTCCGACGTCCGGCGGAAGGCGGAGCAGTCGACGGCGACCTCCAGCGGTGCGGCCACCACCGCCCCGGCGGCCACCCGCACCTCCTCCGGAGGGGTGGTGGTGCCCTGGTGGGGCGTGGTCAGCCCCTGCAGGCGCACCACCACCGCCTGCTGGCCGTGGTTGGCGAGGGCGAGGCGCAGCTCGGCCCGCAGCTGGTCGGACTGCGGTCCCTGACCAGCCACGAACGCCTGGCCGACGGTCAGGGCCTGCTCGACCGCGGTCCGCTCGTCACGGGCCTCGCGGTGGGCGCTGCCGGCGGCCGCCCCCGCACCGGCGGCCAGCAGCACGGCGACGACGACGGCGGCCGGCCCCCGCGCCCAGGCCGGGACGCGCTCGGGCCAGGCGCCCAGCGCGAGGGCGGCTGCGCGCTCCCGCGCCGGGGCCGGGGCGGGGGCGGGGGCGTCGGGCGCCCGGTCGGGGGCGTCGAGGTCGACGAGGTCGTCGGCGTCCTCGCTGGCCATGGCCGGACTGTAGGCACCCCAGGTGAACAGCCGGGTCAGCCGGCGCAGGGCGTCCCGGGGACCAGCACGCGGTAGGCGGCGGCGCCGCCCTGCCGGGCCACCGGCTGCAGGGACGCCGCGCGCTCCAGGTCGGCGAAGCCCGGGGCGAGGGGCTGCAGGTCCTGCACGGGGGTGTCGCTGGCGTAGACGTAGCAGACGCGCAGGTCGCGCAGGGCCTGCTGGACGCCCGCGTCGGTGTCGACGTCGTCCAGCCGCTCCAGCAGCAGCGCCGCCGGCGGGGTCACCGCGCCCGGGGAGTAGTGGCGGAAGAGGACCGGCGCGTCGTGCAGCGCGTAGAGCCAGGCGGAGCCGTCGGCGGGGTCGCCGGCCACGGTCGCGCCGGACGGCAGCGGGTGCTCGCGGATCACCCGGGCGAGCTGCGCCATGACGGCGAGCTGGTCGGGGCCGGTGACCCTCGGGGTGTAGCCGGCGGCCAGGCGGACGGGGGCGCGCTCCAGGGTGCCCGCGGCGAGGGCCGCGAGCAGCGCCGCCGCGACGAGGGCCGCTGCGGGACGCAGGACGCGGCGGCGCGCCGGCCGGGGTGGCCGGGGTGGCCGGGGTGGCCGGTCGAGGAGGGCTGCGACCCGCCCGGCGGCGACGCCCACGACGACGGCGCCGACCAGCGCCGCCACCGCCATCAGCCGGAACGGTGCGTTGTAGAAGAAGAGCGTCAGCGACCGCAGCGCCGCGGCGCCCGCGGGGGTGAGCACGGCGTCGACGGGGGCGATCGTCGACGCCGCCGCGAGCACCAGCAGCAGCCAGACCACCGCGAGCCAGCGGACGGCCCCCTGCAGCGCCACCACGAGCGCCGCGGCGACCACGACCACCGCCAGGAGCCACTGCCCGCTCTGGTGGGGCACCCCGTAGCCGTAGGCGGGCAGCACCTGGCGGACCGCGCCGAGCACCGACCTGACGGCGCCCAGCACGCTGCCGGGGGTGCCGGGGCGGCTCGTGTAGTCGTAGGCGGCGAGGCTGCCGAGCTCGGGCGACCAGCGCGCCAGGCCCAGGACCAGCGGGGGCAGCAGCGCCGCGCCCACCAGCGCCGCCGCGGTGCCGACGAGGAGCCGGGGGCGCCGCGGCCGGGCGGTCGGCAGGCGGGTGGCGGCGACAAGGCGCCCCAGGGCCCACCCGAGCACCAGCACCCCGGCCAGCACGGCCCCGGCGGGCTGCAGCCCGGCGACGCCCACCAGACCCAGCAGCGCGGCCGCCCCGGCGGCCGCCGGGCGCCCGGGCACCAGCCGCCCCTGGAGGGCCCGGACGGCGAGCACCGCTGCGAGCAGCGCCGCCGGGAGCGCGACGCCGTAGCTCCAGACCCCACGCCACCACTGGTCGTACGGGTGGGCCACCGGGACCACCGCCACGGCGGCGGCCACCGCGGCGGCGGTGCCCCGCCGGGCGGGGGCCAGGGTGGCCGCGAGCGCCCCGGCTGCGACGGGGACGACCACGGCGCTGACCAGCACGAGCAGGGTGTCGAGCGCGGTGGCGGCGCCGGCTCCGGTGAGGCGCACCACGAGCGCGGCGAGGGCGTGCAGCGCGGCCGGGTAGTAGGTGTGCACGGTCCGCCAGCCGGCGCTGGCCAGGGCGCTGGGGGCGCTGACGGGGTCGCTGTCACCGGTCTCGGCCATGAGCGTCGTGAGGTTGGCGTGGTAGACGGCGTCCCAGGTCTGGGCGGTGCCACCGAGGGGGTGCCCGGCCCGCCAGGCGACCGCGACGACGAGCGCGGTCGCCGCCGCGCAGCCCGCCCCGGCCGCGAGCCAGGACCGCGCCGCCCAGGGCCGCCGGGGCCCGGGGGCCGGCGGCGCGGCGTGGTCGTGCTGTCCCCGGCGGCGCAGCCGGGTGAGGAGGACCGCGGCCACCAGGCCCACCCCGAGCGCGGCGAGGGCCGTCCACGGGCCCCACGCCAGCCCGAGGCGCGGCACGGCCACCCCGGCGACCGCCACCGCGCCCCACGTCAGCGCCGGGGCGGTGACCAGCGCCCACCGGCGCCGCAGGCCCAGCGCCCGGCCCAGCAGCGCACCGGGCGCCCACACCAGCACCGCCGCCACGAGCAGCACCAGCAGGGGGGCCACCGGAGCGCCCGGGCTCAGGGCAGCAGCCCGGCGCGGGCCTTGGCCAGCAGCGCGGTGCGCACGGCCGCGTCGAGCTGCGCCGCGAACGCCGGGTCGGCGGCGGCGCGCTCCAGCAGCGCGTCGACCATGGCGGGCGCCAGGTCGGCGTCGATCGTCAGCACGAGCGTGACCCCGGCGGCCACGGAGCGGGTGGCCCGCTCGCCGACGGGGACGTCGGCCATCGCCGTCGCCTCGCCGACGTCGTCGGTGATGACGACGCCGTCGAAGCCCAGCCGCTCGCGCAGCAGCTGCTGGACCACCACCGGTGAGAAGGCGGCGACGGCGCTCGGGTCGATCTGCTCGTACGTCGCCGACGAGACCATGACGAAGGGCCGCTCGGGCAGCGCCGCGAGCTCGCCGAAGACGGCGACGTCGGGGTCGTCGGCGGTGGTGGCGGTGTCGCGGACGTCAGCGGAGGTGTCGGTGTTGCGCGTGACCCGCCCCAGGCCCGGGAAGTGCTTGACGGTGGCCGTGACGCCCGCCTCGCCGAGCCCGGCGACGACGGCGCCGGCGTCCTCGGAGACGGCCTCGGCGGTGGTGCCGTACTCGCGGCCGTACCGGCCGACCGGTGCGTTGCCGCGGGCGGTGCCCTCGGGGACGACGTCGGCCACCGGCGACAGGTCGAGGCTCACCCCGGCGGTGCGCAGCGACTCCCCCGTGCCGCGGGCGGTGGCGCGGACCTCGTCGGGGGTGCCGCGGCCCTGGGTGCGGGCGGTGGGCAGGTCGGCGAAGCCCTCGCCGGAGAAGGTCTGGACGGCCCCGCCCTCCTGGTCGGCGCTCACCCACGGCACCGGGCGGCCGGCGTCGCGGGCTGCCTGCGCCCACGCCGTGGTGACGGCCCCGACGTCGGCGGCGGCCGCCGTCGACCTGCCGCGCAGGAAGACCCCGCCGTAGGGCGTGCTCGCGAGCAGGGCGTCACCGCTGGCCGGGCTGGTGGCGGGCACGCCCACCACCAGCAGCTGCTCGGCCCGCTGGCGGGCGTCGAGGCGGGCCAGGGCCGCCTCCGCGGCGGCGACGTCGGGGTCGACGGGGCTGGGCGCGGGGGTGGGCGCGGGGCTGGTCGAGCTCTGCGCGGAGCCCGCGCCCGACGTCGCCGCACCGGCGGGCGCTCCACCAGGAGGTGCGGCGCAGCCCGCGGTGAGGAGCAGCGCCAGCAGGGTCGTGGCCGCAGCGGACCGGACCGTCACCCCGCGACCGGGGAGGGGGCGGGGTGCGCGTGCCATCGCCCGCGACGCTACCCGTCTCCCCTGGGACACCCCGCCCGGCGATCTCCGCGCGCAACGCCGTTCCGAGGTGCAGGCCCTCCCCACCAGCGGTAGGCCAGTGCCCAGCGCGCAGTGCAGCGCTGCCGTCGACGCAGAGGAGCAGTCATGATCACCGACGCTGAGGTCGAGAGGATCCCCGGAGCCACCGTGTACGGCTCCGACGGCGAGAAGATCGGCAAGGCCGGCGCGGTGTACCGCGACGACCAGACCGGCCGTCCCGAGTGGATGACGGTGCAGACCGGGCTGTTCGGCACGTCGGAGTCGTTCGTCCCCCTGGCCGACGCGGACTTCGACGGTGACGACGTCCGCGTCCCCTTCGAGAAGTCGAAGGTGAAGGACGCCCCCCGCGTCGACTCCGAGGGCCACCTCGACATCAGCGAGGAGGACCGCCTCTTCGAGCACTACGGCGTGGGTGGCGCGGCCGCCTCCGACGGCTCCGCCTCGGGCAGCGCCGAGGCCGGCACCGACGCCGCCGCGGCCGCGGCGGCGGACCGCGACCGCGGGTACGACGACCGCGACCGGGACCGCCACGACGACCGCGGGGTGCGCGACGAGGTCCGGCGCGATGACCGGTACGACGACCGCCGCGACGCTCCCGCGGACGGCGGTCACGCCGACGCGCGCACCGACGACCGGTCGGACCGCGACGGCTGGGGCGCCGGGCGCTCCGACGCAGGCGACCAGCGGTACGACGACCGCGACTCCCGGGGCTCCGCCGCAGGGCCGGCCGCCGCGGTGGGTGCCGGCGGGCTGGCCGCAGCAGCGGCAGCCGCGCACCGCGACGACCGCTCGGACGACCGCTCGGACGACCGCTCGGCCCAGCGCGGTGACGTCCGCGACGACCGCTCGGGTCTGCCGGGTGACCGGGGCACCGGCTACCGGGACGAGCCGCGCGACGGCTACCGGGACGCCGACCGCGACGGGAGGCTGCGCCGCGACGACAGCTCGACGCTGCGCCGTGACGAGCCCGGTCGCTCCGACGACCGCTACGACGCCCGCCACGACGACCGCGGCGAGCACCGCGGCGACCTCCGTGACGACCTCCGTGACGACCGGTCGTCGTCGGGTTCGCCCGTCGCCGGCGTCGCTGCGGCCGGTGCTGCCGCCGGCGCCGCTGCGGGCACGGCGACGCGCTCGCACGACGACACCCGTCGTGACGACCGCTCGGACGACCGCGCGCCGGCCGCCGGTGGTGACCGCCGCCCCCGGCTGAGCCAGTGGGTGCTGGTGAAGCGCGAGGACGTCATCGAGGTCTCGGCCGAGGACGCCGAGCGGATCGCCAGGGGCACCACCCGCTGACGCGGGCGTCCCGCCCAGCACGCGCAAGGGTCCCCGGCGAGGCTTCCAGCAGCCTCGGACGGGTCTTGTGCGTGCTGGGCGGGACGGGCTCTCCGGTCCCCGCCCTGACTAGCCGCGCCGGAGCCGGCCCCAGACCACGCACCACAGCCCCACGGCGAGCGCCCCGTCGCACAGGAGGCTGGCCACGACGGCGCCGCCGACCCCGTGCGCGGGGATCAGCCAGAGGTTCAGCCCGCCGTTGGCGAGGGCGACCCCCAGCTGCCAGGCGCTGCGGACCCGCTGCTGGCCCGCGCCGGTGAGCGCGTCGGCGGCCAGGTAGTGGGCGACCTTCAGCAGCGGCAGCACCGCGAGACCGCGGACCACGCCCTGGGTGCCCTCGTAGGACTCCCCCAGCAGCACCGGCACGAGGTCGGCCCCGGCGAGCAGCGCCACGGACGCCAGAGCGCACCACCCGACCGTCGTCGGGGCGATGCTGCGGGCCAGCGCCACCGCTGAGCGCAGCCCGGCGGTGCCCCCGGCGGCGCCGGCGGCGAAGAAGCGCGGGTAGGCGGCGGCGAGCACGGCGCGCAGCGGCACCAGCGAGAGGTCGACCACCCGGTAGGCGGCGGTGTACGCGCCGTTGGCCGCCACGGAGTCGAGCCGGGCCAGCATCAGCTTGTCGAGGTCGTTGTAGAGCGCCTGCGAGCCGAGGCCCACGGAGAAGTGGAAGCCGTCGCGCCACTGCGCGAGCACCCAGCGGGCGCTGGCGACCACGCCGGCGTCGTCGGGCGCCGGCGGGCCGAGCTGCGCCCGCAGCACCGCGACGGCGACGACCGCGCCGACGGCGGAGGTCGCGGCGTACGCCCACGGCCAGGTCTGCAGGGTCATCCCGCCGGGGACCGCGTACAGCGCCACCGCGGCGGCGAAGCGCAGCCCGTGGAACCCCACCTGGGAGAGCGCGGCGGCCATCGCCCGGCCGCGGGCCACCTGCACGCCGGCCACGAGCTCCAGCAGGGCGGACCCGACCAGGTCGGCGGCGAGCAGGGCCACGACGGCGGCCAGCGGGAGCGAGGGGACCACCACCAGGCAGACCAGTGCGGCGAGCACCGTCGCCAGGGCGCCCCCGACGGCGGTGACGAGGACCGCACCGGGCGCCGTCGTCCTCAGGCGGCCGGGCTCGCGGACGGCGGACCGGACCAGGAGGTGCACCGCGCCGAGGGAGGCGAAGGGCAGCGCGAGCGCGGCGGCGGCCATGACCGCCCCGACGGTGCCGAAGCCGGCGTCGCCGAGACCGCGGGCGACGAGCACGAAGGTGAGCGCCCCGAGCACGGCGCGGCCGCCGTGCCCGAGCAGCATGCTGGCGCTGCTGCGCCGCAGGCCCGCGGTCGGGCCGGGAGGGCGCTCGTCGACGTCGGTCGCGTCAGACGGGCCAGCCACGCCTCAGGACGCTACGGCCGCAGACCCCGACCGCGGGCGCACATGGCGAACCCCGCCCGCCCCGGCCGTGCGCGGTCATGGGCTTCCGGCGCACCTCACCCGCGGGCGCTGACCCCCGCCAGCACCTCGCGCCACCCGGCCACGAGCTCGGCCGGGTCGTAGGCGCGCGCCCGCTCGACGTGCGCCGCGGCGAACACCGCCGCCGACGGGGGCGCCTCCAGCACCGAGCGCACCGCCGCCGCGAACTCCTCGGCGCTGGCGCTCACGGCGCACGTCGTCCCCGGGACCTGCGCCGGCACGAGGTGGCTCGCCTGCTCCGTGGCCAGGGCGACCACGGGCCGGTGCGCCGCCGCCGCCTCGAGCAGGGCGTAGCCGAACGTCTCCGACCGCGACGGGTGCACCACCGCGTCGCACGCCGCGACCAGCTCGGGCACCCGGTCGGTGTGCCCGTGCCAGGTGGTGCGGTCTCCCACGCCGAGCGCGACGGCGCGCTCGCGCAGCGCCGGCAGACGCGCACCACCCCCGGCGACCTCGAGGTGCGCGTCCGGCAGGTGCACCAGCGCCCCCAGCGCCAGCTCGGGGTTCTTCAGCGGCTCGAGCCCGCCCACGTAGAGCAGCCGCGGACCACCGGACCGCACCGCCGCAGCCGGCGGTCGGTGCGGGGCGACCGCCACCGGGTTGGGGACGACGACGGCGCGCGCCCCCACCCCCGGCTGCTCGGCGAGCGCGGAGGCGACGGCGGGGCTGACCGCCACCACGCGCGCCGCGCGGCGGGCGTACAGCGGCAGCACGAGCCGGGCCACGAGGTCGAACGAGCGGAGCGCGGCGCGCCGCTCGCGGGTGAGCGAGTGCTCCCACGCGACCACGGGGCGGTCTCCGGGGCGGCGGAACGGCAGCACCCGCAGGCCCACCCAGATGCCGACGAGCACCAGCGGCGGGCCGGGCTGGCGCACCAGGCGGCGGGCGGCGGCGAACGAGGCGGCGAGGTCGCGCAGGCGACCCACCCGTCCGGTGCGGGGGGCCGGGACCAGCGCGTGCAGGGTCGCGTCGACGCCGGCGGAGCGCAGCTGGTCGACGACGTCGGTCGCGGCGCGCTCCATGCCGCGGACCGGGGTCGCCTGCGAGAGCACGAACACGGCCGCCGGAGCGGTCGCGGCACCGGCGGTGTTCGGGAGTCCCATGATCACGGGCGGGGTGGGCGGGTGGCGGCGGTGAGGGTGGCGGCGGCGGCTCGGGCGGCGACCGCACGCAGCGAGTACCGCTCACGGGTCCAGGCGGCCAGCCGCTCGCGCTCGGCCCGGGCCGGTCCCTCGCCCGCGAGCGCCTCCCGCAGGGCGCCCGCCACCTGCTCGGCGTCCCAGCCGACCGCCCAGCCGAGGCGGTGCTCGCCGACCAGCTCGGCGAAGGGCCCGGCGCCGGCGTAGACGACGGGCGCACCGCAGGCGGTGGCGGCGAGCGGCTTGACGAGGAAGGCGAAGGAGTACGCGGTGCCGGGCTTCTGGCTGGCCAGACCCGCCCGCGCGGTGCTGGTGACCCTGGCGATCTCCTCCAGGGGCGCCAGCCCCCGGAACTCCACGCGGTCGAGCCCGAGCTCGCGGGCCCGCGCCGCGAGCGCGGTGGCCTCGACGCCGCCGCCGTAGAAGGCGGCGCGGGCGCGGGGGTGCTCGGGCAGCACCCGCGCCAGGGCCTCGAGGAACACGCCGGCGCCCTGCACCTCCGACATCGTCCCGGCGTAGACCAGCTCGGGGGCGTCGTCGCCGGCGTCCCCAGCAGCACCGGCACCGGCGGGCGGCGGCACGGGCCGCAGCACGTCGGTGTTGACGCCGGTGCCGACGACGGCGACCCGCTCGGGGCGCACCCCCAGGTCGCGGACGCGGGCGGCGTAGCCGTCGTCGACGGTCATGACGCACGCGGCGCCGCGCAGCACCCACGACTCGAGCGCCGTGAGCAGGCGCAGCGCCGGCGCGGCGAGACCCGCCTCGCGGGCGGCGAGGGAGAGCAGGTCGGCGGCGTAGTAGACGTAGGGCACCCGGGCGAGGGCGCAGACCAGGCGGACCACGGCTCCGGTGGTCGGTGGCGGCTCGACGACGACGACGTCGGGGCCGGCTCCCCGGCGCGCGGCACCGGCGAGCAGGCGGCGGGCCAGGCGCAGGCCCAGCGGGAGGTCGTAGCTGGCGTACTGGAGGTACCCGCGGACGTTGCCGCTGGCGTCGCGCAGCACCGGCCACCGGCTCACGCGGGGGGCGCCGGTGGCCGTGGCGGCCCTGGGCGCTGGAGCGGCCGGCTCGGCGGTGCCGGCCGGGAGCCGGGTGGTGAGCACCTCGACCCGGTGTCCCGCCTCGGCGAGCGCCGTCGCGAGCGCCGCCTGGCGCCAGGCGGCCGCGGCGGGCTCGGGGGCGTAGGCCCGCGTGGCGATGAGCGTGCGCACGTCCGCACGCTACGGGCACCCGTCCGGGTGGATCACCCCACTCACCGTGACGAACGACTGCGCAGGATCGCGGTGTCGGGCCGACGCCGCGCTGCGGACTCGCCCACCTGGGGTTGCCGTCACCCGATCGCATGCATTATCAAGACGTCAACTGTCTTGTGGAGGTCGTCATGCGCCGAGTCCTGCGCGTCCTGCTCACGCTGGCGGCGGCTGCGACCTTCGGGACCGCTGGAGCCGGCGTCGCCAACGCGTCCGCCTACGGGGTCACCCCGCTGCCCGCGTTCTCGTACGAGGACTCGACGGGCGCCACCCGCTCGGTGCCCTACGGCTGCGTGCTGATCCACAGCGTGATCGGCGAGGGTCTGAACATCACGGCGCAGAACGCCAGCGTCGACTGCGCGGGCATCGCCGCCATGCGCTCGGGCCTGCTGTGCGAGGTCGAGGTCGACTTCACCTTCCGCCCCCTCGGCGGCACCCCGAAGACCCTCGACAGCGACACGCTCTCCGGCTGCCGGACCCTCGGCCTCAAGGCCTCGAACGCCGAGGTGCCGCAGGACTTCACGACCGGCGGCAAGCTCTGCGCCAAGCTGACGGTGTCCGGCAGGACGGTCACCACGTCCTGCCACGTCGTCAGCGGCTGACCAACCCCTGCCCCACCCCTGACGGCCCGCCGGCCCCCACCTCGGCGCAGAGGCCGCCCGGAGTCCGCGTGTTCTCCCGCGCCCGCGCCCCGCGCCTACCTACGGTGAAGATCCCCCACCCGGAGGTCTTCCCCGATGCGTCGTCCCCTGCCCGCTCTGGCCGTTGCGGCCACCGCCGGGCTGCTGGTCGTCGGCGCCTCGGCCGCCCCGTCCGCGAGCGCTGACCAGCAGCTGGCCGGCCCGGCCGCGAGCAGCCTCGACAGCGACCAGCCCTCGGCGCTGCTGCGCGGGACGCTGCGGGTGCTCGCCGACGCCGACCACACCGAGGCCGGCACGCTCGAGGCCGCCCGCAGCGCGGCGGCGGCCGAGGTCGCCGAGCACGACGCCGCCGCTCACGACGAGGCCGCTCACGACGAGGCCGCTCACGACGACGCGGAACACGACCACGCCGACGACGGGGCCCACAGCAGCACCCCGCTGACGGCGTACCTCCAGGTCGGCGGCGTGTGGGTGCCCCTGGACAGCGACGACGTCGCCGAGGTCGCCCCCGGCAGCGCGGTGACCGTGCGCGTGGAGGTGCCCGCGCCCGTCGTCGAGGCGGTGCAGGACGGCGCGCCGGTGGACACCTCCACCACCGCACCCCCCACGACGGCCGGAGGTGCCGGCAGCACCCGGACGACGTCCGCGGCGGCGGACACGACCATCCCGGAGCGGGCGCTCGACGCCGCCCTGGACTCCCCCGCGTCGGTGGGCTCGGCCCTGTCGCGGGCCAGCGCCGTCGCCGTCGCCACGTCGGCCGAACCGGTGGCGGCCGACGTCGTCGGGGCCACCGCACCGCTGGCGGCGACGGTCTCGTCGTCGCAGTCCGTGACCGTGGTGGCGATCACGATGCTGGGCGGGTCGGACTCCTACTACTCCGACGGCAAGGTCGACGAGCTGCTGGGTGCGACGAGCGACTACTGGGGCGAGCAGACCGGCGGGGCCGTCGGGTTCCGCCGCGACGGCGCGGTCACCCGGTACGCGAGCTCGCTGAGCTGCTACAACCCGAACGCGCTGTGGAACGAGGCCGCGCAGCGCGCGGGCTTCAGCCAGGGCGCCGGCAAGCACCTGCTGCTGCTGCTCCCGCCGCAGGCGTACCGCAGCGGCTGCTCCTACGGGCTCGGCTCGGTGGGGGCGTCCGCGGGCGCCGGGGGCGTGGCCTACGTCAGCGACGCCAGCTGGCCGGCGATCGCCCACGAGCTGGGCCACAACATGTCGCTGCTGCACGCCGACCGGCTCGACTGCGGCAGCGACAGCGACACCGCCTTCGGCAGCGGAGACGGGTACGGCTCCTGCTCGGTGATCTCCTACGGCGACCGCACCGACGTCATGTCCAGCGCCGCCGCCCGCGCCGACGGGACCCCGGTGCAGGCCACCGGCAGCGCGTCGGCGATCGCGCTGGCGCGCCTGGGCGTGCTCGGCGGCGGCGGCCGCGCCGAGGTGACCGCGTCCGGCACCACCACGTGGACGGTGAGGCCGCTGTCGTCGCTGTCGGGCCTGCGCTCGGTGCGGGTCACCGACCCCCGCAGCGGTGACGCCTACGACCTCGAGGTCCGCACCGCCGCGGGCCGCGACACCTTCGGCTGGGGCGGCTCCAGCCGCACCACCTACGGCCTGCGCGTGCTCAAGACGGGTCAGGACGGCGGCTCGCTGCTCCTCGACGCCTCGCCGACCGGCAGCCCGAACAGCGACACGAACGTCGTCGTCGCCTCGGGGACCACCTTCACCAGCGCCGCCGGCGGTGTCGCGGTGCGCACCAGCGCCCCCGCGGCCGACGGCTCCGTGACCGCGCAGGTCTCGGTCGCGCGGGCGGGCCAGGAGCACTGGGCCAGCAGCGCGGTGTCCCTGGCGGCCACGCGCCTGCAGGGGGCGGACCGGTACAGCACCGCCGCCACCGTCTCGGCGGCGCTCGTGCGGTCGCCGTCAGCGGGCCAGCGGGTCTTCGTCGCCTCGGGCGAGCGGTTCCCCGACGCCCTCGCGGCCGGCGCCGCCGCGGGCCGCACCAGCACGACGACGCCGGTGGTGCTGGTCCCCGCCAGCGGTGAGCTCCCGAGCGCGGTGCGCGCGGAGCTGTCCCGGCTCGCGCCGGGGAGGATCACCGTGGTGGGCGGCACCAGCGCCGTCGACGACGGCGTCCTCGGGCAGCTGCGGGCGTTCGCCGGCACGGTCGAGCGGACCTCCGGCGACGACCGCTACGCCACCAGCGCCGCGGCCGCCCTGCAGGCGGCCTCCGCCAGCGGGGCCCCCACCGGCCGCCCGGTGTACCTCGCGACCGGCGCGAACTACCCCGACGCGCTGTCGGGCGGGGCGGCCGCCGCCTCGGCGGGCGGCTCGCTGCTGCTCACCGACCCCGGCGCGCTGTCGGGCCCGACCGCCGCGGCGCTGGCGCAGCTGCGCCCCAGCGCCGTCCACGTGCTCGGCGGGACCATCAGCGACTCCGTGGTGGCC